>Ga0256407_10004425_pt1 | contig 23473 bp, 17 predicted proteins | sample RumenRJG_04DNA_FD_193489 | JGI IMG/M metagenome (GOLD analysis project Ga0256407, IMG submission 193489) | Bovine rumen microbial communities from Lethbridge, Alberta, Canada - RJG_04 | ecosystem: Host-associated > Mammals > Digestive system > Stomach > Rumen | place: Canada: Alberta... | reverse complement strand
GGCTCGCCCAAAAAGTAGCTGTCCTGGTACTTTCCGTCGTAAGAGTAATAGTCGCATAAAAAGTCAATCTTGTCACCGGCCTTTAACGAAATCGCGGTCTTTGCGGCTTGCAGCGTCGTTCCCTTGTAGTCGGCGCTGGCTCCAGAGATGATTCCTTTGGGATTTCTGTTGTCGAATACAAGCCAAATGTTGACGCGGTTTCCGTTCAGCAAGGCGGGAACGCGGCCGGTGATTGTGTATTGGTTTCCGATTAACGTTGTGTCGGTGTGGTAGTAGGCGACCGGCTGTCCGTTGATCGAAAGCCAAGTTTTGTCCGCCGGAGCGACAAGATCGCCGCCTTCTGTAAATTCGTAAATGTTGTCCAAGCCCAAATCGATGTAGCCGTTTCCGTCGTCGTAGAACATGTTCAAGTCCAAGGCGTGAACCAAGCTCCACTGCGCCTCGCTCATTGAAATAACTTTTTGTCCGCCGGCGCTCTTCCAGAACAAGTTGCTCTTGTCAAAATGGTTGACCGAAATGTATTGGGCCGCGGCTTTTGTCGACTTTGAGCTTCTTCCAAAAAACGCGCCAAGCAAGTCGCCGATCGCGTCGGGACTGATGGCGCCGCCGTCCGTTCCGCCAAGAAGGTCAAAGAGAGAGTCCATCGGAGAGCTTGCGCCGCCCGCCGCGACTTGTCCGCTGATTTCCAAATTGGCGAACTGTCGGATGCATTCCGCGTAGCTTTGGTCCATTCCAATCGCGTTGTAAGTGTCGCAGATTTCGTCAACGCTTGACGCGCGTTGGTAGGGAAAGTAAATCGAAACGCCGTAAGCGTCGCTGATGTTTGTTGAAGTCTTGTTGTACTTTACCGCGTTTGTAAGGGCGGCGGCCAAAGTTTTTCCTTCGGTGTTGCCGACGTTTTTGCAAAGGTGAACCAAGTCGATTTGGTCTATGCGCGAACTGCTGGCAAATTCGCGAGTGTGGTAGCGCGCGTCTGAAACAGTTTTGTACTCGTTATTGGTGATAAGCTTTGAAAGCGATTTTGAAAAGGCCGACAGTGGAGCGGGAACCGTGTTTGAAAATTCCGCCAAGTCGATGACGGAAAGGGTTGTCTGCTGGCCGCGGCATTTTATCGCGCACTGTTCCACAAAGTCGTCGACGATAAGCTTTCCGATTTGAACGGTTGGCATGGCGGTGTCGGCGGCAAGGCGGGTAAGCCAGTTGGTGTAGTACCAGCCGATTCCTGGCTCCGTCTCTTCCGAGCCGATCATGTAGTCCGCGTGCGGGTTTAGCATAAGCGCCGTTTCCGCGGTGGCCATCAAGCAGGCGTCAAAGCCGATAAAGTCAAACTTTACGCCGCCGGCTTTTAGCGCCTTGTTGATGTTGGCCAAATTCATCGAGCCGGCTTTTGGGAATTTTTCGTCGTAGCCGTAACCGCTGACCGAGCCGCCGCCGTGGTCCCAAAAAACCAAAATGTTTCGGTTGGCGGGAAAGTTTTTTGCCGACCATTTGATAAAGGCCGAAAGGGTGGCGGGGTCCGTCATCTTTTTGGCGCCGTCGTCTTTGACCAAAGTCTTAAGCTTTCCTTGCGTCACTTGGTAAATCTGGTTTGTGGCGTTTGAGATGGAGCTTATCTTCCATTGTTTGCAGCCGCCTGTGTAGACGACGATGTTGATTTTGTCGCCAAAGTTTGCCGCCGCCATTTCGGCCAAGTCGGAGGAAGCCATTCCATGCTGGGATTCCAAGTCGGTTCCGCACATGTAAACCATCATCGTTATCGCGTCGTTTCCGTTCCCCGCGATTTGCGTGTATTTGGCGCGGCTTCCGGGGGCCACGCTTGTGTCAACGCTGGAGTCCGATGCGTTTACGCCGGAACCGTTGCCTGCGTTGTAACTGTGGCTTTGATTGTCGCCGGCGAGCGCTCCTAAAATTTGCTCAACCGCTCCGCCTGAATCTTGGCCCGCGCCGTCTTGAGACGTTCCGCCAAAAAAGAATTTAAAAAGCAGGAACAAGACGATTACGATAAGGCTTCCGCTTCCGCCGCGCGTTACGGCTTTTTTTCCAAAGCCGCCGTCGTCCTGCCTTGAGGAATATCCGTCAGAAGAGCCGACAGGGCCTGTGCCTAAGCCGTCTCCGCGCCTGTAAGCGCCTTTTCCGCCTTCCGTTACGTTTTTTTCCCTTCCTTGAGGTCTGTTTGTATGGTCCATAAAAACAGTATAACGCAAAAACCTTGTCGGCGCAATGAAAAAGGCCCTGGAAAAATCCAGAGCCTTTATAAAGACTGATTTGAGCAAGCTAGCTTGCGCCAACCCGCGCGGTTACTTGCAGCGCTTGCTGCAGTGTTCGCAACCGCAGCCGCAATTTGACTTTCCGCGAACCTTGTTTTTAACAAGGCGCAAAATTATTGCGACTACCGCCGCGGCCAAAATCGAAGCGACTACAATCGTTCCCATTGGCTCACACCTTTACAGAAAGCGTTGTCGCTTCGCTGTACTTTTTGAAGAAGAGCGCGTAGACGATGCAAGCGAGCGCGGCAAAAGCGGCGGCCAAGCCAATGATGTTGGCGCTGCCGGCAAGGGCGTTGCCGAACTGGTTGATCATCAAGGCGACGACGTACGCAAAGCCGCACTGCCAGCCGATGGCGAACCATGTCCACTTGGCGCTGTTCATCTCGCGGCGAATCGCTCCGATAGCGGCAAAGCAAGGCGCGCACAAAAGGTTGAATACCAAGAACGAATATCCGGCCACAGTCGTAAAGGCTTGGGCCAAGGCTTGGTAAACCGTAAGGTCTCCAGCGCCGTAAAGGATGCCCATTGTGCCGACGATGTTTTCTTTGGCAACAAGGCCGGTGATTGACGCGACTGTCGCCTGCCAATTTCCCCAGCCGAGCGGAGTGAAAATCCAAGCGATGCAACTTCCGATTTTTGCCAAGATGGAAGCGTCAAGCTGGTCTTCGGCGAGCATGCCAAATCCTTCTTCTGTCCAGCCAAAGAATGTTGTGAACCAAACGACGATTGTGGAAAGCAAGATGATTGTTCCGGCTTTCTTGATGAATGACCAGCCGCGCTCCCACATTGAGCGGAGAACGTTGCCTAAAGTCGGCATGTGATAGGCCGGAAGCTCCATTACGAAGGGAGCGGGATTTCCGGCGAACATTTTTGTCTTTTTAAGGATGATGCCCGAAATTACGATCGCGGCCATTCCGACAAAGTAAGCGCTTGTGGCAACCCATGCCGCTCCGCCGAAAATCGCTCCGGCTACCATCGCGATAAAGGGAACCTTGGCGCCGCAAGGAATGAAAGTTGTGGTCATGATCGTCATGCGGCGGTCGCGCTCGTTTTCGATCGTGCGGCTTGCCATAATGCCAGGAATGCCGCAGCCCGTTCCAACCAACATCGGAATGAACGACTTGCCGGAAAGTCCGAACTTGCGGAAAATGCGGTCAAGGACAAAGGCGATTCGAGCCATGTAGCCGCACGCTTCCAAGAAGGCAAGCATCAAGAAAAGAACCAGCATTTGCGGAACGAATCCAAGAACCGCGCCGACGCCGGCCACGATTCCGTCAAGGATAAGGCCTGAGAGCCATTCGGCGCAGCCAATCTTTTCCAAAAGGCCTCCGACCAATACAGGAACGCCGGGAACCCAAACGCCGTAGTTGGCTGGATCCGGGCCTTCCTCTCCGTACTTTTCGGCCATTTCGCGCGCTTCGGCGGCGGCCTCTTCGGTAATCTCAATCGGATCCGAAAGCTCAAGCGTTTCTTCGTCCTCGATTACGTATGTCGTCTCTCCGTTGTCCAAGGCTTCCAAAATCGCCGGCGTGTCGCCGTACTCTTCGGCCGCCGCCTCGTAGGCCGACGTTCCGATTCCAAACAAGTGCCAGCCGTCTCCGAACAAACCGTCGTTGGCCCAGTCGGTGGCGGACGCTCCGACTCCGACCATCGCGATCCAGTAAACAAAGAACATGATGCAGGCAAAAATCGGAAGTCCCAGCCAGCGGTTTGTGACGATGCGGTCGATCTTGTCTGAATGGGTTAGCTTTCCGGCGTTTGCCTTTTTGTAGCTTGACTTTAGTATTTGAGCGATGTAAATGTAGCGCTCGTTTGTGATTATGCTTTCGGCGTCGTCGTCCAATTCCTTTTCGGCGGCCTTAATGTCGTCCTCAACGTGGGCCAATTTGTCCGCGCCGATTTTTAGCGACTCCATGACTTTTTCGTCGCGCTCAAAAAGCTTTATCGCGTACCAGCGCTGGCGCTCTTCGGGCAAATCGTGAACGATCGCTTCCTCGATGTGCGCCAAGGCGTGCTCGACAGGGCCGCTGAACGAATGCTGGGGAACAGTCTTTGTCGCTTGCGCGGCTTTGATCGCTTCTTCCGCCGCATCCATAACGCCGTCGCCCTTGAGCGCGGAAATCTCAACGATTTTGCAGCCCAACTGGCGCGAAAGCTCTCCTACGTCGATTTTATCGCCGGCCTTTTTTACCAAGTCCATCATGTTGAGGGCGACTACTACCGGGATTCCAAGCTCGACAAGCTGGGTGGTAAGGTACAAGTTGCGCTCAAGGTTTGTCGCGTCGACAATGTTCAAAATCGCGTCGGGGCGTTCGCCGACCAAGTAATTGCGCGCGACGACTTCCTCTAGCGTGTAGGGGGAGAGCGAGTAAATTCCAGGAAGGTCGGTGACGATAACTCCGTCATGCTTTTTAAGCTTTCCTTCTTTTTTTTCTACAGTTACTCCGGGCCAGTTTCCGACAAATTGGTTTGATCCGGTAAGCGCGTTAAAGAGCGTCGTCTTTCCGCAGTTTGGGTTTCCCGCAAGGGCTATTCTAATATCCATTTTATTCTACCTCTATCATTTCGGCGTCGGCTTTTCTCAACGAAAGCTCGTAGCTTCTAACAGTCACTTCTATTGGGTCGCCAAGGGGAGCGACTTTTCGCACGAAAATCTGAACGCCCTTTGTGACGCCCATGTCCATAATGCGGCGTTTAACCGCTCCTTGCCCGGTCAGTTTTACGACAGTCACAGTCTCGCCGACCTTTGCATCCTTTAACGTTTTCATATCTTCCTCCAAATTTAAACCATGATTCTTCTCGCCAGGTCTTCGTTTATGGCGATTCGGGATTCCTTAACTTTTACGATTACGTTCCCCGCAAGGGAGTTGACGACGCTTACTGTCGCTCCGACAGTAAAGCCCAGGTTTTCCAAATGGCGCTTGACTTCGTCGTTACCGCCGATTTTTTTTACGATTTGAGGCTTTCCGTTTTCTGCAATGACCAATGGTATCATCGCTTGCTTCCTTATTTTATCAAAATATAACAGATATTAGCACTTGCTAATAATTTCGTCAAGCGCTTTGTCGTTTTTTTCTATTGAATTAAGTTCGTTCTTTATGTAAACTGAACGCGGGTTGTATATATGAAGAAATTTGTTGGCTACGAAAAAGGCGTTAATTTTGGAGGATGGCTTTCTCAGTGCAAGGAATACACAGACGAGCATTACAAGACGTTCATTATAAAGGAAGATTTTAACAAGGCCGCTGCTTGGGGAATTGACCATGTTCGCGTGCCGGTTGACTGGCAGGTTTTTCAGCATGAGGACGGCTCCTTTATTGAGAGCGGATTCGGCTACGTTGACAACGCGATCGCTTGGGCAAAAGAAAACAAACTCAACTTGATTTTGGACGTCCACAAAACTTTGGGCTATTCGTTTGACGCTGGCGAAGACAAGAACAATTTTTTTGCCGACGAAAAGCTTCACGCGCATTTTTACGCTTTGTGGGAAGAGTTCTCAAAGCGCTACGTTAAATACGAAGATATGATGGCCTTTGAGCTTTTGAACGAAGTGACCTCTCCGTCTTACAGCGACGCGTGGAACAAAATTTCCGCCAAAGCGATTGAGACAATCAGAAAGCATTCAAAGACGATAAAGATTTTGCAGGGCGGCTATTGGAACAATTCAATCGACGCGCTAAAAGATTTGGCCGCGCCCGCAGACGAGAATGTCGTCTACAACTTTCACTGCTACGATCCCCTTATGTTCACCCACCAGGGCGCGCCTTGGGTGGCGGGTATGCCGCACGGCTTTAGGCTGGGATATCCGACGACCTATAAAGAGCACGACGACGCGGCGCGCTCTTGCGGCTTTCCGGATTTTATAAGCCATGCCGAGGACGAGTCAAAAACTTACGGCCCGGAATATTTTGTCAAAAAGTGGCAGGCCGGAATCAAGGTTTGCCAGGAACGCGGCGTTTCCCTTTACTGCGGCGAGTACGGCGTAATCGACCGCGCCGCTCCCGAGCAAACGCTGGCCTGGTACAAGGACATCAACGCCGCTTTTAACGAATGCGGAATCGGCCGCGCAGCTTGGAGCTACAAGCAAATGGACTACGGCCTAAGCGACGACCGCATGAAAGGCGTGATCGGCGAATTGGTGAAGTATCTGTGATGGCATATAATTTTTACGGCTGGCAGGGCGCGGATTGCGTTCCGGCAAATCCGGCTTACGCAAAAATAAAAAATCCGCGGCACTTGTACGACTTGCTTTGCGAAATTTGGAGCGCGCAAACTTGCGCCCCTCGAATGAGGCAGGACTGGACGCCGGAAAACAAAACCTTGGGCCAATGCTCAATCACAGCCTTTTTGGCGCAAGACATTTTTGGCGGAAAAGTCTACGGCATCCTTCGCGACGGCGGAAACTACCACTGCTACAACGTCGTTCCCACCGAAAGCGGCGACCGCCTCTTTGACCTTACCAGCGAACAGTTTGGCGACGAAAAGCTTTGCTACCAAAACAACCCCGAACAGTTCCGCGACGTTCACTTTGCAAAAGAAGAAAAGCGCTTGCGCTATGAGGCGCTTAAGGCGGAGTTGGATGCGTTTATGAGCGGAAAAAAAGACGACTTAGAGGCGAGGTATGAAAAATACATCGACAGTCAAAGCAGAAATATGGGCTCGCATTGGACAAAAATCGCGCCGAAAAAAAATATAAATGTATAGCATAATGTAATAAATCGCGCAAAAAAAATTACGATTTTGAAAATTTTGCGCAAAATTCTTAAATAAAATTTATATCTTATATGCATAGGGAATCGCAAAACGCGGTTCCCGTTTTTTTTGTAGGAGACGTTTTATGAAAAGAAAATCTTTTGACGAGCTTACGTTCGCCGATGACGGAATGTTCCAAACCGTAATGAAGGACCCTGAACTTTCGGCGGAATTGGTGGAACGCTTGCTTGGCGTTCGCGTTAAGCAAGTTGAGTACCCGGAATTGGAAAAGGTTATTGAGCCTTACTACACTTCCAAGGGCGTGCGGCTGGACGTTTATCTAAAGGACGAGAACAAGGTGATTGACGTTGAGCTGCAATCTTATCCGCAAAAGGCTTTAGGAAAAAGAATGCGCTATTATCAAAGCATGGTGGACATAGATAGCCTTATGAAAGGCCAGCCTTACACCAAGCTAAAGGAAAGCTACATTTTGTTCATTTGCAAATTTGATCCCTTCCACGACAAAAAGAAAAAGGGGTACGGCTTGCCGCGCTACACGTTCAAAAGTATTTGCAGTGAAAATAATTCGGTGAATTTGGATGACAAATGCGTCAAAGTCGTGTATAATGCTAAAGCGTACGAGAGCGTTGAGGATTCAAAAATCCGCTCGCTTTTGCGTTTCATTCAGACCAACGAGCCGGGCGAGGACGACTTTTCAAAACGCCTATCCGAGTTCGTGGAGAGGGCCAAGAAAAACGAAAAATTCAGGAAGGAGTACGCCGACATGAATCTGCACGATTTTGACATTATGACCGAAGCCGCCGAAGAAAAAGCAATTGAAACCGCGCGAAATATGTTTAACGAAGGAATCGCTCCAGAAGTCATTGCGCGTTGTGTCGGCCTGCCCCTTGAACAAGTGCTGGATTTGCAAAAACAAGAGCAACCTTCCGTTTAACGTCTGAGACCCTGACATGCCCCAAGAAAAACAAGAAAAGCGCGACGTGAAAATACACGGAATCTACAAACACTTTAAGAACAAATATTACATCGTCGAGGACGTTGCCTTTCATTCCGAAACAAAAGAGGAATACGTGGTCTACCGACGCCTTTACGGCGACAATTCCCTTTGGATCCGCGAAAAGACCATGTTCCTAAGTGAAGTCGACCACGCCAAGTACCCCGACGTCCAGCAAAAATGGCGCTTTGAGTTGGTGGAGGAAGTGGGGAAGTGAGCCCCGTTCCCGCCACTCTGGCGCTGTGACAGCCGTTTTGTAAAAATTATTTTATCCAGGCGGCGAGGACGGCGGCGGCAAAGAAGGCCGCTCCGATTAAAACGCCGGCAAGGCGGTGGAGCGGAACGGACTTGCCTTTGTGGTAGACGCGCTTGGTTTTGCAGTAATTGGCTTTTGCAAAATCCAAAAAGGCTTTCCACTCGTCCGCGCCGGAAAAATCCGATTCAAAGACATAGACGCAAGTTGCGCGGGTAAGGTAAATGTAAACGGCGTCATTCGCAAAAAAGACTGAATGAAAGTCTTTTGGATAAACCGTCCAGTCTTGGATTTCGTTTGACAAAAAAAGTTTGTCGTCTTCAAAAGAAAATTTTGTGTCGGGAAAATCTTTTGCAAACATGTTCCATTGCCGTTCCGCCCATTTTTTTGCGCGCTTGCTTTTGTTCAGCATTGAGTGGGTTTTGCAAGCCGCAAGGATCAAAACCAACGCTCCGTTAAAAATAAGCTTGTCGCTTTTTATAAGGAACGAGACGGCGGCGCAAAGCGCGACGCTAAGATAAAGCAGCGTGACGACGGCCATGTCGATGACCGCAAAATAGCCCCTGCAATTTTTTACGTCGGCGTAAAGCTTTTCAAAGTCTTGCCGCTTGTATTTCCGCTCAATTGTAAACTTCATTTATCCTCCCGTCGGCGTAGTTGGCCTTTATAAAGTCAACGGCGGCCTGCCAGTCTTGCGGAGCGTCAAACCAGCGCTTAAGGATAAAGACCGCCTTGTCCAAATAGTAAATGTAAACCGCGTCTTTTTTGAACATTATTTTTTTAAAGAATTTTTTATTCAAGTGGACATAGTCGTTGGGGTCCTGGCAAATCACTTGGTCCTCATGCAGCTCAAACTTTGTGGACGGAGTCAGGAAGGGCTTTGTGGAATCGTACATGCATTTGCATGATGCAAAATAGTGAACGGAAAGAAAAGCAAAAATCAGCGCCGCTCCAAAATAAATGTTGGAAAAAAGGTTCAGCTGGCTGTAAGCGCGTCTGTCCACAAAAAAGCTTTTAAAGACAAAAAGCGCCGTCGCGGAAACAAAAAGAAAAACCGTCGTGGCCTTTGCCTTTTTGGTAAAGCCCAGCGTGTCCAGGCAAAAGGTCCAGTATTCCCAAAAGGTGTACGACGTTTTGGAAGTGTTTTTAATCGATATCATGCCAATACTATAGCGCGCTTTGCCGTGTTTGTGAATTGACAAGGGGACGCGAAAACAATATCATTGAACAAGTTTTTACGGCCCAAAAATTTGGGCGGCCCATGTTTTTGGGCGAGGAGAATCATATGAAAAAAAGTTTTGTTGTCGCGCTTGCCGCAATCGCGATTGGTTCGGTCGCTTTTGCCGCCGAAACCTTCGGAACAAAAAAGAGTGATGGAGCCGCTTCCGCCAATTCTGGCGTGACCAGGACTAGCAAGAGCCTTGTCGGAAAGTATGACGAAAGCATGACTCCCGAAAATTCTGTTGTCGTTTTCTTTTACAACATGGGAAACGAAATTATGGAGTTCAAGCAAATCAACCCCAAGTTTGACATTGACGAACAAAAATACGAATATTTCCACGAATGCACAGGTTGGGTTTTCTTTAAGCCCGTTAAGCCCGGTTCCCGCTACATGCTCACAAAGATGAAAGGCTCCAGTTCAGGCGGAACAGTCCGCTATGTTTGGGATATGGACTTTAAGCCCAATCAGCAAGTTTTGGTTTTGGACATCCCGACAGAGCCTGGCGTTTATTGCTATGGACAGATTTGGGGAGACAGCGTCGCCTATAGCGCGCAAAAAGGCGAGGCATACCAACTTCAAAAAATAGATCAATGGCGCTGGGGAAAAAAGTGGATGATACAAAAGTTTTACAAAAAAGCCCTCTCGCAGTTTAAGAAGCGATACGAGGGAACTCCTTGGGTTGACGCTTATATCGAAAAAATGAACACGGTTAAGGAGGAACCCTTGGAAGAGACTCCCGCAGAGGCCGCTCCTGCCGAAGCCGAGAAAAAATAATTTTTAAGGAACGGATATGAAAAAAATATTTGCAGTTCTTTTTGCGGCCCTTGCGATTTGTTCCGCCACATACGCCGCCGAAACATACGGCGCCAAAAAAAGCGACAGCAAAAAAAAGCAGGAGTCGCTTGGGTTTAACGAAATCATCATGGTCGGCTCCGCCACCGTAAAAGTGGACGACGAAAACTTTGACTTTTACGCAAAGACTTGGGGCGTGACAGACTTTTCCAAAAGCGACACCTATGTCGTTTACGGCGACGCTTATGAAGAATACGCCAGTCTTTTTTGGGGAAGCGTTAAAAAGAGCAATAACGGAAAGTTTGGCGAATACGAGCCCGGCCAATATTTTTTGTCAAAGCAAAAAGTAAAGAAAGGCCTTCTTTCTTCCGCCTGGCCAATCAAGTGGCGCTTTTACAGCGACCCCAACTTTGAGATTTACCTTCCGTTCCGCTTTGAGGCCTCGGTTCCCAAAGGAGAAAAATTTGTCTACGTCGGAGACTTTGAGTATCACTTGGAAGGCTCGGACTTTCATGTGACAAAGATTTACGTTCGCGACAACTACGACCAAGCCCAAGAGGTCTTGCGCCGCGAGTTTGGAGACGACGTTCAGCTTTGCCGCGTTGAAATCAGGGCCGGCGAGCGAAAGTGATTCGCATTTGACGCCTTGCTGCAAACCATAAAAAAAAGGAGCCTTGCGGCTCCTTTTTTTTATGCGCGATACTGGAATCGAACTAGTGACCCCAAGCGTGTCATGCTTGTACTCTAACCAACTGAGCTAATCGCGCGAATGTTTTTGTATGCTACAAAAAAATCGCTCTTGTGTCAAGGGCTGTTTAGCGCTAAAATGGACCAATCTTTTTTTTGGAGGAACGGCATGACAATTTGCGATTCTGTAAAATACGTTGGAGTTGACGACCACGACATTGACTTGTTTGAGGGGCAGTTTGAGGTTCCCGGCGGAATGGCGTACAATTCCTACGCCGTCGTCGGCGAAAAAGTTTGCGTGATGGACAGCGTTGACGCGAATTTCGTTGACGCTTGGCTCTCGAACATCCAGTCGGCGCTTGGCGGCAAGGCTCCGGACTTTCTTGTCGTTCAGCATATGGAAATGGACCACTCGGCGGGCGTCTTGGCCTTTGCCAAAAAATATCCAGAGGCAAAAATCGTTTCCTCAAAAATGGCTTTCGTTATGATGAAGAACATGTTTGAGGAAGATTTTTCCGACAGGCAAATTGTCGTTTCTGACTCAAGCGAGCTTGACCTTGGGGACCGCAAGCTAAAGTTCATTTCCGCGCCGAACGTCCACTGGCCGGAAGTGGTAATGACTTACGACGAGGCGGACAAAATTCTTTTTAGCGCCGACGCCTTTGGCAAATTCGGCGCGCTCGACTACGACGACCCAGAAGGCTGGGACTGCGAGGCCCGCCGCTACTATTTTGGAATCGTAGGAAAATTCGGCCAGGCGGTCCAGGCCTTGCTAAAAAAAGCCGCGGCCTTTGACATTCAAAAAATCTGCCCCTTGCACGGACCTGTCCTTGACAAGGACTTGGGCCACTACATCGAACAGTACAACACTTGGTCAAGCTACGGCGTGGAAACTCCAGGCGTTGCCGTGGCCTACGCTTCGGTTTACGGGCACACGCGCGAGACCGCGCAAAAGCTCGCGCAAATCCTTAAGGACAAGGGCTGCCCAAAAGTGGCGCTCTTTGACTTGGCGCGCGAGGACATATACGAATGCGTCGAGGACGCCTTTAGGTACGGAACTCTTGTCATCGCCTCGCCGACTTACAACGGCGGAGCCTTTCCGGCCGCGCGCGAGTTCATCGAGCATTTGACAAGCCGCAATTACCAAAAGCGAAAGGTTGCCTTCATCGAAAACGGCTCTTGGGCGCCGGCCGCGGCAAAGGCCATGGCCGCGATGTTCGAGCAAAGCCAAGAGATAACTTTTGCCGAGACTAAAGTTTCCATTAAGATTGCGATGAAGGACGCCGACATCGCGGCGCTTGAAAAGTTGGCTGAGGAATTGTTGGCGCAATAGTTCGCAAGCCCAAAAAGGCGGCGCCTTCTTGGGCTTGCTTATAATTTAAGGAAGTAAATTTGATTAATAAAAGTTTTTTTGACCGTTTCGGTCCGGCGGCCTTTTATTCAAAGGCGCTGAAAATCGCCATTCCCGTAATGGCCCAGCTCTTAGTGCAAAACCTTGTTTCGTTAATCGACAATTTTATGGTTGCCGGCTTGGGCGACGTGAAAATGTCGGGCGTAAACATCAGCGGGCAAATAATATTTTTGTTCATCGTTTTGCTCGGAACCATTTGCACGGCGGCCGGAATTTTCATGACGCAGTTTTCGGGAGCGGAAGACAAGGACGGAATGCGCCAGTCCTTTTGCTTTAAGCTTTGGTTCGGTTTTTTTGCCGCGGCAATCTTTATGACCGCTTGTTTGGGTTTTCCTAGATTGGCGCTTTCTTTTATGGTCAGGGGAAACACGCAAGCCGGCGCGATTTTGGACCAGGGCCAAGAGTACATTCGGATAATCGCCTTTACTGGCATTCCGATTGTCGTGGCCAGCGTCATCGCTTCTTCCTTGCGCGAAATCGGCGAGGTAAAAGTTCCGCTTCTTATTTCGATCGCGGCGACTTTGGTCAACACGTTTTTTAACTGGGTTTTCATTTACGGGCATTTGGGCGCTCCTAGGCTTGAGGTTAGGGGAGCGGCGCTTGCCACGGTAATCGCTCGCGGTTTTGAAACGCTTTGTTTTATCGTTTACATGATTGTTAAAAAGCCGCCTTTTACGATTGGCGTTTTGGACATGCTTCGCGTGAACTTTAAGCTTTACCGCGAGATTTGCGCAAGGGCCGCGATGTCCACTTGCAGCGAAATGCTTTGGGCGGTTGTGGAAACTGTGTCGGCCGCCTTGTACAACGGCCGCGGCGGCTCGGAAGTCGTTTCCGGCATGAGCGCGAGCTTTGCGATCGCGAATCTTTTCTTTGTTTCATTTAGCGGAATCATCACGGCCACCGGCGTAATCCTTGGAAAAAGCCTTGGCCGCGGCGAGCTTGAAAAAGCGCGTCAGGAAAAAGTTTGGCTTTTGAACGGAGCCAATGTTTTTGGCTTGATGATGACCGCCGTGGGCTTGGTTACGATACTGCTTGTTCCGCACGTGTTCAAAAATTTGAGCGTAGACGCGCAAGGCATTTGCAAGCAAATGGTTCTTGTGATGGCGCTTTACATGCCCGCATGGGTTTACATTAACGCTCAGTTTAGCGTAAGCCGCTCCGGCGGAGACACGATGATGGGAATGTTGGTTGACGGCATCGGCCACCTTTTTATCGCGCTTCCGGGAATCTTTTTGATGGCAAAGCTTACGACAATCGGGCCGGTGGGAATGTACGCCATCATCAAGGCCGTCGAGTTTCCAAAAATCGCCATCGCCTCTTGGTGGTTAAAGAAGGAGCGATGGCTTGTCAATTTGGCGGAGCGAAATTAGGCGCTGGCTGTGACCCGCTTAAAGGCCTCAAGCACCGCTTCGTCGTAGCTGCGGCCTTTTTCTTCGCTCTTTGCGATTTCTTCCAACATTCGCTTGTAGTCGTTTGGAATTATTTTCTTGAACTTTGAAACGGCATCGTCAAAGTTGTCCAAGATTTTCTTGGCGACGGCCGAGCCGGTTTGGTCAAAGTGCTTTTGGACAAGGCCGCGCAAAATTTCTTTGTCGCGCTGGTCCGTAACTTCTTCCATGCTTACAAGCTCTTTGTTTACGCGCTTGTACAAGTCGCGCTTTTGGTCAAGAACGTAAGCCACGCCGCCGCTCATTCCGGCCGCAAGGTTTCTTCCAGTCGGTCCAAGGATGACTGCCGTTCCGCCTGTCATGTATTCCAAGCCGTGGTCGCCGCAGCCTTCGACAACCGCGGTGGCGCCGGAGTTGCGCGCGCAAAAGCGTTCGCCGGCGATTCCGTTGATGTAAGCCTCGCCGCTTGTGGCGCCAAAGAGCGCGACGTTTCCGATGATGATGTTTTCTTCGGCCGTCAGCTTTGAATTTTTAGGAGGCCGCGCCACCAAGGTTCCGCCCGAAAGGCCTTTTCCAAAGTAGTCGTTTGAATCGCCTTCCAACTTTAGAGCCAAGCCTTTTGGGATGAAGGCGCCGAATGATTGGCCGCCGCCGCCCTGGCAGTTGACGACGTATTTTTGCGCGTCGATTTTTCCGCCAAAAGTTTTTTGGATTACGCTTCCCAAAATCGTTCCAAAAGTTCTGTCCTGGCTCTGGACTTTTATTGTGTCAAATGAACCGCTTTCAAACTCTTTAAGGAGCGTCTTTTCGTCCAAAGTTTTTTGCAGCTTAAAGTCGTAAACGTCGGCGGGAACAAAGTGGCACTTGTCGCCGGAAAGCTCGGCGGCGTTTCCAAGAATTCTTGAAACGTCGATAAGCTTTGCGCGGCCGCCAGCGGGGTTTTGCTTTACGCCCAAAAGGTCGCTTCGGCCGACCAACTCGTCAAGGCTCTTTACGCCAAACTTTGCCATGTACTCGCGGACTTCTTGCGCGATGAACTTCATAAAGTTCTCGACGTATTCGGGCTTTCCCTTAAAGCGCTTGCGGAGCTCTTCGCTTTGCGTGGCAACTCCAAAGGGGCAAGTGTCCTTTTGGCAGGCGCGCATCATCGCGCAGCCCATCGTTATAAGGGGAGCTGTGGCAAAGCCAAATTCTTCCGCGCCCAAAATCGCGGCGATGACAACGTCGCGGCCGCTCATCAATTTTCCGTCCGTTTCGATTCGAACTTTGCTGCGCAAGCCGTTTTGGATCAAGGTTTGGTGGGTCTCAGCCAAGCCCAATTCCCAAGGAAGGCCCGCGTGATGGATTGAAGAAATCGGCGCGGCTCCCGTTCCGCCGTCGTGGCCGCTGATCAAAATTACTTGCGCTCCGGCTTTGGCGACGCCGGCAGCGATCGTTCCGACTCCGGCTTCGCTGACAAGCTTTACGCTGATGCGGGCGTCGCGGTTTGCGTTTTTAAGGTCGTAAATCAATTGCGCCAAGTCTTCGATGGAATAGATGTCGTGGTGCGGCGGAGGCGAAATCAAAGAAACGCCGGGCGTCGCGTAGCGGGTCTTTGCGATCCAAGGATAAACTTTCTTTCCGGGAAGGTGGCCGCCTTCGCCGGGCTTGGCTCCTTGCGCCATTTTGATTTGGATTTCTTTGGCGCTCAAAAGGTATTCTTCTGTAACTCCAAAGCGGCCTGAGGCAACTTGCTTTATCGCGCTGTTGTATTCCGTTCCAAGGCGCTCTGGCTTTTCGCCGCCTTCGCCGGAGTTGGACTTTCCGCCAAGGTGGTTCATCGCGGCGGCCATGCACTTGTGGGCTTCTTCGCTGATGGATCCGTAGCTCATCGCTCCAGTCTTAAAGCGCTTTACGATTTCTTCAACGCTTTCAACTTGGTCGATCGGAATTTCCTTTCCAGGCTCAAACTTAAATTCAAAGAGGCTTCGCAACGTGTGCGGCCTTTTTACGTCGTCAACAAGCGCCGTGTATTCCTTAAAGCGAGCGTAGTCGCCGTTCTGCGCCGCTTGCTGCAAGGCGATGATTGTCTCTGGGCTGTAAAGGTGGTCTTCGCAAGTTGGGCCGCGGCGCATTTTGTGGATGCCCACGGAATCCAAGTGCGGATTTACCGTAAGGCCAAGCGGGTCAAAGGCGCGGTTGTGGTGGAAGTTGGCGTCCTCTTCGATTTCCTTAAGGGTGATTCCGCCGATTCGGCTTACTGTGTTTGTAAAGTAAGTGTCGATGACTTCCTTGCTGATTCCAACAGCCTCAAAGATTTGCGCGGACTGGTAAGACTGAACGCAAGAGATTCCCATTTTGGCCGCGATTTTGACGATGCCGTTAAGCAAGGCTTTGTTGTAATCGTCGATGGCCGTGTGATAGTCTTTGTCCAAAAGCTTTTGGTCGATCAACTCGGCGATGCATTCGTGGGCCAAGTAGGGGTTGATCGCGCGCGCTCCGTAGCCCAAAATCATCGCGGCCTGGTGAACGTCGCGGATTTCGCCGCTTTCCAAAATGATTGAAATCTTTGTTCTTTTTTTTGCGCGGATAAGATACTGTTCCACCGCTGACACCGCCAAGAGGGACGGAATGGCAACGTGGCTTTCGTCAACGCCTCTGTCCGAAAGAATGATGATGTCGCTTCCGGCGTGGTAGCATTTTTCGATTTCGTTAAAGACTCCGTCGATCGCTTCTTTGAGCGACGTGTTCTTGTAGTACAAAATCGGAACGACGCTTGCCTTGAGTCCTGGCTTGTCCAAGGCCTTGATTTTTATCATGTCAACGCCGGTCAAAATCGGATTGTTGATTTGCAAAACCTTGCAGTTGGAGTCTTTTGGCTCAAGCAAGTTTCCGTCGCTTCCAACATAAACCGTTGTGTCGGTGACGATTTTTTCTCGCAAGGAGTCGATCGGCGGATTCGTTACTTGCGCGAAAAGCTGCTTGAAGTAGCTGAATAGCGGCGGATGTTTTTCTGACAAGACGGCAAGCGGAGTGTCAACGCCCATCGAGGCCGTGGGCTCAACGCCGTTTTGCGCCATCGGCAAAATCATTTCGTTTACGTCTTCGTAATTCCAGCCAAAAGCGCGGTACATAATGTCGCGTTCGCTTTGGGTGTAAACAGGAATTTTTTTGTTTGGAATCTTAAGGTCGTGAAGCTGCAAAAGATTTTTGTCCAGCCATTCGCCGTAGGGGAATTGGTCGGCGAAGGTGTCCTTGCATTCTTGGTCGGAAATCACGCGCTTTTGGATTGTGTCCACAAGCAAAATGCGGCCGGGCATAAGGCGCGATTTTTTTACGATTTTTTCTTCCGGTATGTCCAAGACGCCGACTTCGCTTGAAAGAATCAACTCGTTGTCGCTTGTGATGTAGTAGCGGCTGGGGCGCAGTCCGTTTCTGTCCAAGGTGGCTCCAAGAATGTCTCCGTCGCTGAACAAAATAGCGGCAGGTCCGTCCCACGGTTCCATCATCGTTGCCCAGTAGTGGTAGAAGTCGCGCTTTTTTTCGTCAATCGCTTCGTCGTGCTTCCATGGCTCGGGAATGCAAATCGACACCGCGAGCGAAAGGGGCATGCCGTTCATCATCAAGAATTCCAGCGTGTTGTCCAACATCGCCGAGTCTGAGCCGCTTGCGTCAACGGCCGGCAAAACTTTTTTGATGTCCTCGTCCGAAAGCTTTGTCGAGCAAAGAGTTTCTTCGCGGGCGAGCATTCTGTCCACGTTTCCGCGGATTGTGTTGATCTCGCCGTTGTGGGCGATCAAGCGGTTGGGGTGCGCGCGCATCCAAGACGGCTGCGTGTTTGTGCTAAAGCGCGAGTGGACGATCGCCAAGGCGCTTTCAAATTCCTTGTCCTGCAAGTCTGTGTAGAATTCACGCAGCTGCTGGACCAAGAACATTCCCTTGTAAACTATCGTTCTGCTTGAAAGCGAGACGACGTAAGTTTGCAATTGAGTTTTTTCAAACTGGCGGCGGAGTACGTAAAGGCGGCGGTCAAAGTCGATTCCTTTTTTTACGTCGCTGGGGCGCTCGATAAAGCATTGGGTGATAACAGGCATGCTGTCCTTGGCGCGCTTTCCCAAAACGTTTTGGTTTACGGGAACTTCGCGCCAGCCCAAGAAGTTTAAGCCTTCTTTTTGGCAAAGGCGCTCGATCATTTTTTTGGCTTGCAGGCAGTTCAACTTGTCTTGCGGAAAGAAGAACATTCCCACGCCGTAGTCGCGCTCGCCGCCAAGTTTTATTCCGCAGTCGGCCGCGGCTTTTGAAAAGAATTTATGGCATATCTGGACAAGGATTCCGACTCCGTCGCCGGTTTCTCCTGTGGCGTCCTTTCCGGCGCGGTGCTCCAATTTTTCGACAATGCAAAGCGCGTTGTCAACGATTTGGCGGCTGGCTTTTCCGTCGATGTTGGCCACGGCTCCGATTCCGCATGAGTCGTGTTCAAAAGAAGGTTCGTAAAGGGTTTTTGTAGTATTGTTCATTCGTTTCTCCTGTTGCTTGCTTGCCGTTATTTACCGCTGTCGCCGTAGTTTTTAAGAACGCGCGCCGACGGATCGTTGACGTTGCAGTTTGGCCATTCTTTGTTGGGCATCCAAAAGTCTTTTACCATTTGCGACTGGCCCGGGTAATGCTTTTCGAAAATTTCCCGGTACAAAAGGGATTCTTTTGTGAAGGGCTGGGCGTGCGAATACTTTTTTCGCTTCTCTTCAAAGTCGGAATCGCTGTACTGGCTTTCGGCAAATTCCTTAAGGTCGTCGACGAGCGAGTGGCCCACCGCGTCGCTAAAGGCGGCCTTTTCGCGCATCAGCAAATCGCGCGGAAGGTAGGCCTTTTCGTCCGCGTCCGGCTCAAAGGCGTGGCGCAAGAGATACTTTCCTTTTCCGTACTTGTTCAATTTTAATTCGGGGTCGATTGACATTACGTATTCCACAAAGTCCAAGTCGCCAAAGGGAACGCGCGCCTCAAGCGAGTTTACGCTAATGCAGCGGTCGGCGCGGAGGACGTCGTACATGTGAAGCTCGCGAACTCTTTTGGCCGCCTCTTTTTGGAACTCTTCCGCGCTGGGGGCAAAGTCTGTGTACTTGTAGCCAAAAAGCTCGTCGCTGATTTCGCCTGTAAGAAGGACGCGGATTTTTGTCTGCTCGTGGATTGCCTTGCAAATCAAGTACATTCCCATGCTGGCGCGGATTGTGGTGATGTCAAAGGTTCCCAAGGCCAAAATAACTTCGTCAAGCGCGCCCAGAACGTCTTCTTTTGTGATGATTATTTCGTGGTGGTTGGAACCGATAAACTCCGCTACTTGCTTGGCGTACTTTAAGTCGATGGCGTCCGTCTTCATTCCAATAGCGAATGTTTCGATAGGCTTGTTCAACAAGCGCGACGCGACCGAGCAAACAAGCGACGAGTCCAAGCCGCCCGAAAGCAAAAAGCCCAAGGGAGCGTCGGCGTCCAAGCGCTTTTTGATTCCTTCGACAAGCTTGTCGTGAATCTTTTTGCAAACGCCGTCATCGCCGTCAAGGTCGCCCTTTGCGACGGCCTCGACTTTTGTCATGTCGCGGTAGCAAACAAATTTTCCGTCCTTGTAATAGTGTCCGGGCGGGAAGGGGAGAATCTCTTTTGCAAGTCCGACCAAGTTTTTTGGCTCGCTTGCAAAAAGGATGCCGCCCTCTTGGTCGTAGCCGTAATAAAGCGGGCGGATTCCGATCGGGTCGCGCGCGGCCACAACGGACTTTGTCTCTTCGTCATAGATAATGAGCGCGTACTCAGCGTCCAAGACCTTGAAGAGGTCCGTTCCCCGTTCCTTGTAAAGGGGCAAAAGAATTTCGCAGTCGGAATCGCTTTTAAATTTAAAGCCGTCAACCTTGAGGGCTTCGCGAACCGTTCGCCAAGAAGCTGACTTTTTGTTTTTGTCAAAAATGCCGTAGACCTCTCCGTTGCAAACAAGATGCGTTTTGCCAACGTTAAAGGGCTGCATTCCGCTTGGGTCAAGGCCCATTATAGCCAAGCGCTGAAATCCAAGAATCGCTCCGTCAAGTTTTATGACTTCTTCCGCGTCCGGACCTCGGGTGCTGGTCTTTGAAAATGATTTTCTAAATTCGTCCATTGGAATTACGCTTCCAAAATATCCCATTACGCAACACATAGTCGTTCTCCTTATAACTTCCGTTAGATTATTCGCTGGTGTAACCCATCAAGTATTGGTCAACTTCGCGCGCGCATTCGCGTCCTTCCGCGATTGCCCAAACTACAAGCGATTGTCCGCGCCTCATGTCGCCGCAAGAAAAAACTTTTGGAACGGCGGTTTGGTACTTTCCTTGCTCCACAGTTTGAACGGTATTGCGCGCGGTCAAAGGAACTCCAAAGGCCTTGGGTGCTTCGTCTTCCGCTCCCAAAAAGCCGGCCGCGATCAAAAGCAAGTCGCAGGGCAAGTCTTTTTCTGTTCCTTCGATTTCGCAAAGCGTTCGCTTTCCGTCAACGTTCTTAAATTCCACTTGAACGGTTTTTACGCCGCTGATGTTTTTGTCTTTTGCGTAAACTTCCTTGATTGTCGTTTTCCAAACGCGGGGGTCTTTGCCGAATTTGTAAATTGACTCTTGCGCGCCGTAGTCAACCTTAAGGACTTTTGGCCATTCGGGCCAGGGGTTGTCGGCGGTTCTTTCGGTCGGAGGGCAGGGCATCATCTCGATTTGGGTGACGCTTTTGCAGCCAAGGCGGATCGCGCTTCCGGCGCAGTCGTTGGCAGTGTCGCCTCCGCCAAGAATTATTACGTTCTTGTCCTTTGCGTCGACAAAACTTTTGTCAGAAAGCTTTGAGTCCAAAAGGCTTTTTGTGATCGACTTAAGCCAGTCAACCGCAAAGTAAACGCCCTTTGCCTGGATTCCGGGAACGGTAAGGGCGCGGGCCTTTTTGGCGCCGCAGCAAAGGCATACCGCGTCAAAGCCGTCCAAAATCTTTTTGGCTTCGGCCTGGCTTTTTATGTTGGCGTTAAGAACAAATTCAACGCCTTCGTCTTTCATCAATTTAACGCGGCGGTCGATGTACTTTTTGTCCAGCTTCATGTTTGGAATGCCGTACATCAAAAGTCCGCCGGGCCTGTCGTCTCGCTCAAAAACGGTCACGCTGTGTCCGCGTCGGTTGAGCCAATCGGCCGCCGCAAGGCCTGACGGTCCCGATCCGATGACCGCGATTTTCTTTCCGCTGCGGTTTTTGGGCGGCTCGGGCTTCATGTAGCCGGACTCAAAGGCCCGCTCGATAATGTAAAGTTCGTTGTCGTGAACGCTTACGGCCTGGCCTTCGCTGGCGCAGTTGCAAGCCTTTTCGCAAAGGGCCGGACAAACGCGGCCTGTAAATTCTGGGAATGAGGAAGTCTTTAAAAGCCTCCAAGCGGCCATGTCAAACTGGCCCTTGTAGAGCGCGTCGTTCCATTCCGGAATAAAATTGTGGAGGGGGCAGCCGGTGACCATGCCCTTTAGGCAAATGGCGCTTTGGCACATCGGAACGCCGCAGTCCATGCAGCGCGCGGCCTGTTTTTTGCGCTCGGCCTCGTCTAGCGGCGTGTGGAACTCGTTAAAGTTCTTGATTCTTTCGGCGGGCGAAATGTCGCCGTTGTCCTTTCTTTCGTAGTCCAAAAAGCCAGTCGCCTTTCCCATCTTTGTATGTCCTCCTATTGCTACGGCAACTTGTTGCCGCTTATGCGGCGTCAAAACCTTGCGGTCTTGAAGCAATTTTCGCGCCGCTAGCCCTCCTGTAAAACGGCAAAAAAAAGACGCTGTGGGAACAGAATCACTTTGCTTAGGGCAAAATAATCCCATTTCCACAGCGTCATTGCCGTTTATGGGGCATATTTTAGCGAATTTTAGGGGAACGTGTCAATAAGGAGGGGCTTACATTCCGCTCGGAAAGTCGATAAAGACGCCGGCGACGCCTTTTTCTTCCTTTAATTTCTTCATTACAAGTTGGACGCCGACGGTTTCGGTGTTGTAGTGGCCGCCCGCGATTACGTTGAGTTTTTCTTCCTTAATAGGGTTGTAATCGCAGTGGCCGATTTCGCCGGTGATGTAGCAGTCAAGGCCCTCTTTCCAGGCGGCCCAGTGGTCTTCTCCCGCTCCGCCCGAGACGATGCCGACGGTGGAAATTTTCTTTGGGCCAAAAGAAAGGATTTGGTTGGGCTTGGCTTTCAAAAGCGCGGCGTCCGCCAATTGCTCGATGGTCATCGGCTTTGGAAGGCGGCCCTTTACGCCGATTGTCATTCCGCGCCAGGCGGCAAAGTCCTTTGCGGCCTTAAGGCCAAGGCGGCGGGCCATGCCCCAGTTGTTTCCGGCTTCCTTGTTTGCGTCAAGGGGAATGTGGTAGCCGATCAAGGCCATGTCGTTTTTTATAAAGGCCGCCACGCGCTGGTAGTGGAGGTCGGTCATAATTTCGCAGCCGCCCCAGTAAAGGCCGTGGTGGACGAACAAAACGTCGCAGCCTTGGCGGGCCGCTTCGAGGGCGGTGTCTAGGCTTGCGTCAACGGCAAAGGCCACTTTCTTTATTTTCTTTTTGTCGGGAGCGGAGTTTTGGATTTGGATTCCGTTCCTGCTGGGGTCCGCCTCGTAGTTTTCTTTTTTAAGGAACGAGTTGAAATACGCGTCAAGTTCGTAAAGGGTCATCGTTAATTTCCTCCGTGGCTTTTGTAGCAAAAGCGTTCAAGCTCTTTTATTGTTTGCGTGGCGCACCAGCTGGGCTCAAAAGAAGTTTTGTCGCGCTTTTTTCCAAGGAAAAGCCAAGAAAAAATCGGATTTGTCTGCGCCACAAAGCCGTAGCCCGGCGTCGTGTATTCTTTGATCGACTGCAAGTTCAAAAAGCGGGATTCCGGAAAAATCGTCTCAAGCTTTGCTTGGGGCAAAAAGGCGCTTGCGTCGCTGGCCACAAAAACTTTTTTGCCGGGATAGCGTTCCGCCGCGATCTTTGCCAAGGCCTTGTAAGAGCTTTCGTAAATGTCGTGAAAGCGCTTGCCCCTGGATTGAAAAGCCATTTGTTTTTTGATTCCCTCGCTTCCGCCCAAAGAAAAGGCGTCCCAAATCAATGAAAAACGGCGGAAGAATTTTGAGTTTCCCAATTCCCTCTTGTACATGTCGGCCGCCAAAACAGTCCAGCCGCGCCTGGCCAAAAGGATAAAGTATGGCTCGTAAGAAAGAGATTCCGCCATAACGTCCGGAACAAAAATCATGATCGCGTCTTTTTGGACGCTTGCGTCGCTGTTGTAAAAAGTGTACAAGGTGAAGTTTCTTTGGTCTCTGACGTCCACGGCCTTTTTTAGCTCAAAGCTTTCGTTGTTTAGCGGAGCGGAAAAGAACTCCCGTTCTACGTCGACGTTGTAGCGGCGTGTTTGAAGGCGGATCGGCCTGCCGGTTATTTCTATAGAAAGAAGGATTATTGTAGCGATTAGGAGAATGACGGAAGCGATAAAGAATTTTAGGCTGTAGGAGTCGACAAACAGCCTTTGCGAAAATCGCACCAAGCTGCGGTAGTTGATGACCGCGCAAAGCAAGCTTAACGCCAAAATCGCGATGTTGGACGACCTAAGGCCCCAAGCAAAGGCCGACAAAATTATAGTCAAAACGCTAAAAGGCCCCAAAAGGCTAAGCGCGTCAATTCTTGTTCGCCTGGTCCAAAACACGCGCGCGTTCAACACAAGCATCATGCTAAGCGCGAGAATTTCCCCAGTCCAAGGAGTCAGAATTTCCATAGGG
>Ga0256407_10004423_pt1 | contig 23495 bp, 4 predicted proteins | sample RumenRJG_04DNA_FD_193489 | JGI IMG/M metagenome (GOLD analysis project Ga0256407, IMG submission 193489) | Bovine rumen microbial communities from Lethbridge, Alberta, Canada - RJG_04 | ecosystem: Host-associated > Mammals > Digestive system > Stomach > Rumen | place: Canada: Alberta | collected... | reverse complement strand
TCGGCTCCGGCATCAATGATCTTCTCGACCAGCGGGTTCATGCCATCGCCACAGTCCACGAGCGTGCCGTCGGCACAACCCTCCACCACGAAGGGCACCTTGATATACTTGCTGTCGGCCACACCAGCCACCTGCTTCTGGGCAGCAAACTGGTCGGCAAGGGCTGCATGCACGCTGGTGAAGATGATGCTCCGGCGCAGGGGCGTGCGTACGACCGTGCCCTGTGGCAGCTGTTGGGACAGCGGTGCATCGTTTGGCACAAGCACATAGGTGTGGAGCGTCTTGCCCACCTTCCAGGGATTGTCCACACGGGCGAGGGTGTAGCCGTCATGTCGTTCTACATGGATGAGACGGGCATACTTGAACGCTACCGAGTCGACGCCAACGGTATTGTCAGCCGCATGCCTGTTTCCACACGCACAGAGCGACAGCAGCAAGAGGAGGTTCAACAGGTGTTTCATACTTAAAAGGTTACGTCGAGACCGATGGCCGCATTGCGACCCGGCATCGGATAGTTCAGAATCACGTCGTATTGTTGGTCGAAGAGGTTATTCACCTCAGTAGTGACGCGGAGGCTCATAAGGCTTTTAGGCTTTTTAGGACCAATGTGGCTAATGGGACTAATGAGGCCAATGGGCTGGAAGCTCACCGAGAGGTCACTGGTGTACCAAGGCTGCATGTGGTTGTAGGCGATGTTCTCCTGTTCGTTCCAGCGTTCGCCAGTATAGAGGAAACTGTAGTTCAGCGTCCAGCGCCGCCAGTCCATGCCCATGATTACGCTCCCGCTATGGCGGGGGATATAGGGTATCTGATGACGGTAGTAAGGCGTCTCGGGGTCGGTCACGTCGCGGGCGTCCTGGTAGGTGTACTGCCCGCGGAGCGTCGCGACCAAGTCGCGACCTACGGCAAACGAGACACTGGAGGTGAGGTCGAAGCCCTTGATGTTCACCTCGCCCAGGTTGAGCATCGTCCAACGGAACTGCTGGCCCTTGGGGTAGGCGATAATTTTGTCCCTCACCTTATTATAATAGAGGTCGGCGTGGAGGTCGAAATGGGTGATGGTGAAGGGTTGAAGGTGGAGGGTGAAGGGTGAAGGGAAGTGGCGGTCGATGACAAGGCCGACATCATACTGCGTGGCTTTCTCAGGCAGGAGCGAGGCGTTGCCGATGTCGGTATAGTAAAGGTCGTTGAAGGTAGGCATGCGGAAGCTCTGCTTCACATAGGCTCGCAACGACAGCCACTTGCCCCGCAAGGGATAGAGGTTGGCAAAGAGGGCAGGCGTGAGACGGGAGAGGTTTGAGGTTTGAGATTTGTCGTTGATGAGGATGCCGACGATGCTGCCCTGCACCTTCAGGTGGCGGTAGTCGATAGCGGTAGCAACGGAGAGCATGTGGGTGAAGCGTGTGGGCCATGCGAAGTTATAGGTATCAGCACTGAGCTTGTTCCAGCGTAGGTCGTAGCTCATGCTTGCACTCCATCCGGGCAGCAGCTCCAACACGTTCGCCGTCGAGAGATAGAACTCCTGCTGGCGGTAGAGGTTGTCCACAGGCAGGCGGGTGCTGTCGCGGTTCACGTAGTGGGTGCGGTAGAAAGCGTACTTCGCCAACCACTGCGTACTGAACCGCTCGCCCATGCTCTTCTGCACATGGGCCTGTAGGAAGGTGTTTAGGTCCTGCTGTCGCTCACCGCGCATCCACACGTTGTTCACGATGGCACCGGGAATGCCGCGCGCCGAGTTGTAGAGGTAGCCCTTCACTTGCCAGGCGCCCTGCGTCAGCAGTCCGTGCAGGTTCACTTCGGCCCGCACGGCCTGTATATCGCCGTTCTGGCGCGTGGCGGTGGTGTCCCATGCCGTGGTGCCGTCGAGGTTCTTGCGATGGTAGCGGAACTTATACTTACCGCTGGCCGTGAGCACCTCCGTGTTGGCACTGAGACTCAGGTCCTCGTTAAAGCGGTGCTCATAAAGTGCCGACAGGCGCAGCAGGTCGCTGGCACCGTACTTCGCCCGTAGCTTCCAGTTGGTGTCCTTGCCCACGGTGAAGCGCGGTGCCCTCGTACGGATATAGACCGACGAGGCCGATGCGAAGTCGCTGGCAGGCTGGAAGATGGCACTCTTCTGACCGTTGAACAGCGTGATCTCATCGACATTGTCGAGCGAGAACTGGCCTAAGTCCACCTGTCCGTTCTGCGCATTGCCTAACACGATGCCATCGTAGCTCACCGCCAAGTGGTTCGTACCCATCGAGCGCACGTCGACGGTCTTCACACCGCCCACGCCACCATAGTCCTTCAGCTGCACGCCAGAGAAGTAGCGCAGGGCATCGGCCACGCTATGACTGCTCAGCCTCTCCAGTTCCTCGCCGTTCAGTTTCTGTGAAGGCATCACCTCACGGAACACCAGCTTCGACGTTACCACCACCTCCCTGACGTGTTGCAGGGAGTCGAACCGTCCCGACTGCGACGTCTGTGCCTGTGCAGTGGCAACGGTCAGGATAGCAAGGAAAAAGCCTAAGGCTGCTCTGAACATAGATGCAAAGGTACAAAAAACACGGATCACAAGCAAGGAAAAACGGACTTTTCACTTCACAACTGTCTTACGGCCATTGACGATGTAGACGCCCTTCGGGAGCGTGTGCAGCGTCCTGATAGTGGCATCGCGGCTGACGAGGATACCGTCGAGCGTGTAGATGGCCATCGGTGTGTCGGTCATCTGCTGACTAATACCCGTAGTCGTGCTGATGCTTACGGCGTAGGGACTCTTGCGGCTTCCAACCACATCGCTCACGAACGTCAGCGTCTCAGCGGCAGCGAAGGTCTCGCCCGTCTCTGCCGACTCCACGATGAAGCTGATGACGACCGGCTCGTCGCCATAGACCGTGAGGTAGTGGTTACTGCCCACAAACTGGCTCACGCCGCGCAGCTCATTGCCGGCATAGGCATACACCGTGTACTGGCTGCCGGGCAGCTCCATGCCATCGCGATAGATGCGGGCGGTGATGTTCATGGTAGAGGGATAGCGGCGAGCAAGTTCACTGACGTTGTCCTCGCTGTCGGCGGGCTGTGCTTCGATGGAGCGGGCCGACGCGCCGGTGTAGAAGTCCAGTTGCTTGGCCGAGACCGAGCAGTAGAGATAACCCGTGCCAGGCTTCAGCGTGGTGAGCGTGCCCGACCATGTGCCACCGTCATACTCGGAGAAGCCGGTCTGCGCCACCATGTAGTCGCCCTCTTCGGCGTTGGTGACCACACTGCTGAGCGGTGCCTCCTCGCCACTGGGGCAGGAAATCCAGTTCCAACCTGGCTGCACATTGACGGGCAACAAGTTGAGATGGCCGTTGTAGACGCAGGTGGCGGTGACGGTGGCCTGCACTTTGTAGGCTTTGCCCATTTCGAGCGAGGTGAGCGAGCCCACCATTCCGTACTCTGGGTCGAGTATCAGCTCGTCGGTCTGGCTCAAGATGCGGTTGCTGGCTGCGGCAACAGAAGCCACGTCCAACGGTTCGTCGAGGCAGCTGGACACCCAGTTCCAGCCCTCGGCCAACGTGATGCGCTGGTTGAAGGTGGGCGTCTGCTTTTCATAAGAGGTGCTGAAGTAGATGCGTTGAATCTCACACCATCCTCCTTCGTTGAGGTAGTAGACGTTGACCACATAGTCGGCATTGTTCTCCAGGCCCACGAACTCCATGGTCTGAGTGACCGACTCGCCCAAGGGCAGCACCAGTTCGCGCAACTGTTCACCACTCGACCAGTAGTAACCGTCGTCGGGATTGTATTTCCACAGCCTCACAGCCACCTTGTCGTCATATTCGCCACCGCCGTCGTTGGTCAGTTGTACCTGCATCTGGGCCTGCGACGACAACAGCACGTCGCCGTCGGCATTGAGGATACTGAGGCCGCCCGACAGGTGGTTGTCGGCAACGGGTGCGCTAACCACAATCTGAGTCTGGGCAAAGGGCACATAGTCGTCACCGTCTTTGTAATACAGGCCAACGGTCTTGGAGCTGGCGGTAGAGGGCAGGAAGTCTATCTCGAAATCGCGCGTGGCTCCCTGCGGGGCTTCAAAGGCGCGGCCGCCCACCAAGGTTCCGTCTACCGCCAAGTAAACATAGTCGCTGAAATAAGAGCCATTGTTAGTGATGCGGGCCTTGAGCCGCAGCGTGTGGGCCGCGTTGGTCTTGCCTTCCGGCTGTATGGTGGCGTTCAGACTGACGGAGGGTTCTTGGAGCGTCATCGTGTTGCCGCTGATGGTTGCCTTGATGCGGAAGATGTTGGAACCATAGGCATTTTCCCACACTACTGACATCTCGGATGCACTGACAGGCACGATGTAGTAGTCGCCGTCGGGCAGTGAGGCTCCGAATGAGACGTCGAACGGGTAACTGAAGCCATAGTAATTGTCCAGATTCGAATAGTAAACGCCGTCCAGCACATCGTTCACTGCCCACTCATCTTCGTCATCAAGGAGCGCAACGCCGAGATACATCTTTTCGGCCATGACGCCGGTGTAGTTGTAACCCAGCACTTTGACACTGATGCCTGTAAAGTCGTCGCTGGCCGACGAGCGCGTGTAGGTGGCACCGCCTTGGTTTTCAATACTACGGATGCTCAGCAACTGGGGCACCGCCTCGTCTGAGCCGTGCTGTATGCCTACGACGGCATCCTGGTCAATGCTATAGCCGTCGCTGCTTCGGCTGGAGCCTATGCCGTCGGTGCTGTGGGGGTTGAGCACCGAGATGCGGTAGTAGCCATCGCTTTTGCCGCCCCAACCCCAGTTCACGTGGAACAGTCCGTCGGCAGAATAGCCATCGATAACGAAGGCGTGGCCACCGCCCGACGAGACACCGGTGTAGAGCACTGGGCGTCCCTGCGACAGCTCATGATAGAGCAGATCGTCCCACTGGTCGGCACTGTAGTCGCTGCGATTGAGTATGCGTGTAGAGGCGTCGAAACCAAGATAGTTGCGCAGCGTGGTCACCATCGGTATTGACGAGCTGCCGCTCTGGTCGCTGGTATAGTCCATCTCGGTGCCCTGGCCGCAGAGCAGCATCAGCGTGGCCACTGCCGTCTGCTCGGCCTCGGTGGCGTCGGAGCCGTAGACGTCGAGCATGTTGGTCCAGTCAATGGTGGTGATGCCTATCTGCGGCATGCTGATATTCTTAGAATATGTGGTGTAGGCAGGTATAGGCGCAATGGTCTGGTGGGGCACTTTGTGGTAATTCACCACCTGGGCCATGGCCGTGGCTATGCAGCCGGTGACACAGCGCTGACTGGTTGACGGGTCAATGGGACAGAGGTTGTTGTAGGGTTCATCTTGGTTCCAGTTGCTTTTCAGCAGCGGAGCCACGGGCATGCGCTGCACGGCAAGACGGGGCCGCTGCACAAAGTCATCGGCATGCTGCAGATAGTCCATCTGGCTGGTAAGGTCGTCAAGCCACGCCTGCACGTGGGGCGGCAACTCGTCCTGACAGAACGAACCACTCTCGGTATAGCCCAGGATGGAAGGAGTGCGGTCGTCGCCACTCACCATGACAAAACCATTGTCCTGCCCCACGTTGAACACGTAGAAGGCAGCAACGTCGCCTGAGCTGTTCATGGACAACGACTGACGGCGTGCCAGACGGAGATTCTTGCCCTTCTGCGGGGCGTCTTTCTTGTTGAGAAAAGCTCTGGCGGCCTGCTCGGCCTGCTGGGGCGTAACGTGAGCCGCCAAGACTACCGTGGCAACGAGGAGGCAAAAAACCATTGTCAGTGATTTTTTCATTTTCTACTGAAGTATTAGTAATGTGACTGAAAGAGGTCAATCCGTCTCAAACCATGTTGTAACAGACGATGGCACAAAGATACAATAAAAAATTGGAAAAGCAGAAATATATTTGACTTTTCTCTCGTTTTTTCGAAATTTTGCACGCAAATTGCAACTAAAGCAGATATAAAATCCATTTACAAAAGTAGGGTGTTCAATATGATGTCATCATCAACGGAGCCTACTTCATTATACAAACTCGTCGACTTTGTTAGACAAACTCGTCGACTTTGTTGAACAAACTCGTCGACTTTGTATCGCTATCGAGCGCTGATTGATTCCCAGACTACGTTGCCCTGCCTTCTACTGTTTATTGTTTTATGGGTATATCAAATTGAACACCCTATTACTGAGTCCACTTGAAAAAGTAATTAACAATATTTTACCGATCTTTTTGATAACTGTGATATAATATAGACCTATAGGTCAAAAAAAGCGCCGCTAACAGTTACTGTCAGCGGCGCTTTTCTTCACTTACAAAGCGCAACTTAGCAGTGCTTGCTGACGGCGGAACCGTCAGGCACACTTTTACTTCACGACTGTCTTGCGGCCATTGACGATGTAGACGCCCTTCGGGAGCGTGTGCAGCGTCCTGATGGTGGCATCGCGGCTGACGAGGATACCGTCGAGCGTGTAGATGGCCATCGGTGTGTCGGTCATCTGCTGACTAATACCCGTAGTCGTGCTGATGCTGACGGCGTAGGGACTCTTGCGGCTGCCCACCACGTCGCTCACGAACGTCAGCGTCTCAGCGGCAGCGAAGGTCTCGCCCGTCTCTGCCGACTCCACGATAAAGCTGATGACGACCGGCTCATCACCGTAGACCGTGAGGTAGTGGTTACTGCCCACGAACTGGCTCACGCCACGCAGCTCGTCAGCAGCGAAGGCATAGACGGTGAAGTGGCTGCCGTCGAGCACCATGCCGTCGCGCTCGATGCTGGCGGTGATATTCATCGTCGATGGGTAGCGGTGAGGATCGACGGCACCCGTGCCCGAAGCCTCATCAGGCACATAGGACTCATAGACCCCATAGGCCTTATAAGCCCTATCGCCACGCGAAGCGGCAGCATTGAAGGTCAGCACCTTGGCCGTGGCCGACTTGTATAGGTAGCCCTGGCCGGGCGTCAGACTGCTGAGGGTGCCCTCCCACGATGTGCCGTCGTAGCAGGCGAAGCCCGTCTGGGCTGTAATGACATCGCCGTCGTCGGCGCTGGCGATGGTCGTGAGCGGCACAGCCGTGTCAGAGGGATAGCCCATCCAGTTCCAGCCCTGCTGCAGGCCGACGGTCTGCTCGTCGGGAGTGAATAGATGGCCATTGAATACGAGGAAAACGGTGCTAGAAGCTAATATCTTATAGGCTTTTCGGGCACTAAGCGTGCCGACATTGTCTGCCCAACCATATTCCGGGTCGAGAATAGCCTCGTCGGTCTGACCAACAATTCGTGTGGCGTGTGTCTTGATGTCGTCCAGTGGCAGGTCTTCACGCAAGTAGCTTGAGAACCAGTTCCATCCCTCGTCCAGTGCTATCAGCATAGGCTGACCTGCTTCCTGGGCTTGTTCAAATGTCAGTCCTATAGTCTCCGAGGTACCGTTCATGTTAAGTATGAAATGAAGCCTGTTCTCATAAATTGGATCAGCACCATCGCGTAGGGTTCGGTCGGTCTGCCACACATTGTCAATAGGTAACCGTTCACCGCTGTCCTGCAATATCACGGCGAGCAGTTTTCTCCTTCCTCCTGTGGGATCGGGCAGCGAGCCATAGTTCCAACCGGGTTCATCGGTATGGACGGTAAGCCAGCAAGTGTCGCCTTCAAAACCTATAACCTCAGCATTTGTTGCCTGGCTGACACTTTGCTGTGTGCCGTCGGTGAAGTAAACCGTATCGGGAAGGTGGCGCGAGTCGGGGAAGTCGTTCACGAGGAATGCTCTTTGGGCAGATGTTGCGTTCGGAAGTGAAGGAGAATACGCGGGTGTGTAACCATGGATGAGCTCATGGGCAGTAGCCCTGTCCATCAGCGAAAGCCCTGGGGTGTCGCTACTGCTGACATGGTTTACCGTCACGTCATAATGCGTGAAATGACCGAGCAAAGAAATTTCTATCCACCACTGAGCATAGGCTTGCGTGTGGGCTGGAATGGTTCCAAAGTCAGTGGATATTTTGCTTCCAAGAGGCATGCTTTTCTCTTCGCCATTCATTTGCGAGCTTATTATGCTGAAGTCTACGGCCAGCCCCTTTTCGTTATCAACAATTTCGGGCTTGCATGTCGAAAGACTGACATTCTGCGCATCTCCGTAGCCTATATTGTTTATCAGAAGAGCAAATTCAGCTGGTTGGCATTCTTCTGTCACATCTTCGGTCAGCGGATCGTCGCCCAGCACATCGCGCTGCAAGAAGTAGTCAAGAGTAAGCTCTGGGGTCGGGTTGACGATTAGCTGCACGCTGTGCAGTTCGCGTGTGACAGTGAGTCCGGAGTCGGGGTCGGTATAGGAGAAAGAACCGCCGAACCACCATCTTTTGGGCTCCTGCTGCGCTGCATACTTCGTGGGGACGTAGAGAATAGTGGCAGTACCCTTGCTCTCTGCATCAAGCAGCCATCCTGAAGTGAAGTTCAGTTCCCCGTCGAATCCGTCTAGTGCCTCTGGGCTTATGCTGAACTCACGCTCAGTGGCTATATGACCGTCGTCGTCAGTGACCTGAAGCTGTAGTTTCAAGTCCTTCAGTTGCTTTGACGAACTCCCGTTGTTTACGGTCAGCGTACCACGGAATGCCTGACGAGACATGACCATCTGCTGCTTAAACGACAGTTTTACCGATGAACATACCGACTCTGAAGCTGTGTCATCGTCATCATTGTCCGAAGCAAAGACTCTGATGAGGCCTTCACAGGTGAGACCACGGTAGCTGGCCGTGGCATGGGTGCGGCCCTTCTTCAGTCCAACGATGTACTTTCCTACCTGTGCTGCTAAATTGCCATACTCGAACGTGATACTGTCGGGAACGACCTTTGTCACGCTGCCATCGTTCCATGTGCAGTACAGGCGCAGTGGCTCGCTATCATCAACGTTCAGCGTTGTCTCTTCAAGAGTAAGAGAGACGGGAGTGGCAAGAGGCTCCTCAACAGTATAAGCATATTGCTCATAGTAAATGTTGCCATCCTCATTGTTCATCAGCACTGAGATAAGTACCTCACCAGCAAATGTGGCCGGTACCTCCATCTCGACATCATAGCCAAAGGCCATGGCTGCTCTGTCACCTCCATAGTTCGCAATGACCATGGGATTGCTGTATCCCTCTTGTTGTTTCAGTTCCAGCCGGATATAGCGTTTGTCGGTCAGGCAGTCGCTGTTGCCCACCAACGCTCGTGAGTTGGAATAGTTGTTGCTTACGTAGGTCCCGAAGCCATTAAGAAAGTTAAAGCCGCTCATTATGTTGTCAAAACCGTCGCTGACAAGCTTCATAATGCCTTTCGCTTGTGCAGAAACCATCGAGAGTCCGGCACCTAAAAGCCACTTAGTCATCCAGAGGTCATGATCGAAATAGCGCGGCTCGGGTGCAAACCAGTCTCTTGAGAAAATACTATCTCGGACGTCTCGTGAAAGCAAGTCTTTCATGACGTCGATCACTTTGGAGTGCTTAGGGCTTGTGATGTGCCATGGCTCTGTTAGTGCCGCTGCCGTAATCTGCCCTATTACCACACCTGTAGTGCCGCCAGTAAGCCCACCAATCAGTCCGCCTATTGTCTGTGCACCTTTATCTTCTTCTATCACCGTATAACTGCTACAACCGCCAATTTGGCTTGGTGTAGAAACAACCCAGTCGCCTATCCCAAGCTGCGGCAAGTCATCGCCCATGAGGTGTCCGGCATAGGTGGCAACTAAGATTCCTACAGCGGCGCCAATCCCTATGCCCAAAGGTCCCGTCTCTGGCGTGGTGGATGCTGCGGCTATCAGAGAGGCGGCCACTCCTAATCCAGTACTTATTCCCATTCCCATGCCAGCTATAAGATTACTGGTGGATTCAAGGCTGGTAGCAATGGCATGCACTGGCACCTCAATACTGGTCTTTAGCGAACTAAGTGCGTTCATGTTCAGGTTGGCAATGGCATCCGACTCTACTGACAGGTCTCTGACTGCATTCAGACTTGCTTCCACGTCGTAACCCTTCATGCCTTGCATGACGTTGAATACCGTCTTTACCACTGTGCCCACGATTTTGTCGTGACCGGCAACGATGTCGGCCAGTTCGCTTCCTGCGTGAGGTGTGTTGAGCGTGATAATCCTATTTACCTCTTTTGTGTTAGCACCATAGTATTCTCCGCCATTCTGTACAAACAGTCGTGCGAGTATGCCTCCCATGCTGTGCCCCACCAGGTCGCACTTGGTGGCCACGTAGCCCTGACACAAAGCCCTGCGTTGGGCCTTTTGTATGCCAAGTCCCACGACGGGTACATTTCTGCTGAACGAATAGGTGTTGGTCGTGGTGTAATCCACTCGGAAGTTGATGTCTTTTTTATAAAGGCCAGACTTGACAAGCACACTGTCCATCACGGCAAAGATCTGCTCTGAGTCGCTAAGTCCATGAATAAACACCACTGGTGGCCGGATGATTTCTATCTCGACGATGTCCGAATAGCATTCGGTTGGGGGGAAGGGATCTGAACTCTCGTAGTAGCGCATCATTGCCCTGACCTTGAACGAGGAGCCAGTTCGGTAGGGGAACGAGTCTGGTGCAGTATAGATAGCCTCTTTGAAAGAATTTCCCTCAATAGTTCCCAGTGAGTCTAACAGTTCCCAGCGGAATCCGTAATACTTTTTGCAATCATCTGCGGGTATCACTGCTGAAGAGTCGAGCTTCAGCTTCACCTGTGAGACACCATCGGCCGCCACGCCCTTCACGTCGTATCGAGTGCCCGAGACAGGCTCAAGATGATAGGTGAAATGCATTTTCTTGTCGCTGTTGCAGTCCTCGGGGTCAGGCTCGGGGTCGCCATCATGGTTGGGCAGGCCTACAGGGTCGTCGGGTCTGTTGGGATTGTTGGTGTCGTTAGAATCGGTTGGGTCAAAGCACACCTTCGTGTCATCGGTTGGCACGGGGACGTTGGTAACGACCGAGACAACTGTCTTTTCAGTCGAGCTGCCAGGTCTGGGCGTATGTGTGGTGTCAGAGGCTAACGTGTTCGTTATCTGCTTTACGATGCTGTCGGTGTGGGTGATCTCAGGGGTAGTGACATTCCATATTTTCATGCCACCACCGCCAATGTCTCTTCTTTCGTTGCCACAAGGGTAGGTGCCGTTGGCCTCTGCCCCGGCGGCCCCTACTCCGGGAGCACTGCTGCCTGTAAGGCGTCTACTGTTACTTGAGCCAGTGTAGCGCACCTTTGCATAGAAAGTCTCCGACTGACGTGGAGCGAGAAGGTCAAGATGTGGATTGCTCTCAAACTCCGCCTTAAAGTCGTCTGGCGTAAGAGCCAGCGTCACGTTCACATCGTTGACGTTGATGAGCCCTTTGTTGGTTACTACAACAGGAATGATGCTCCCATCGTATGGCTGTTCCTCAGCAGCAATTTTCACGTCGAGTATGGGCTTGGGCACTCGCACATCGTAGTCGGCAACCAACTCAAGGTTATATGTGTCTTCAACCTCGCTCTCAACCACGTCCCATGTGTAGGTCACGTTGTCGTATGACATGAAGGCCTCTATGCTGGTGTTTCTGCCAGGGTCTATCATCACCTGCTTCCTGAACACTTGGTGTTTCGCTGCCGACGCCTCTACCACATAGAGTCCTTCAGCCAGTTGGACAGAGAATAGGCCGTCAGCGTCGGTCACGCCACTGGTCATCACCTCTTCTGTCGTTGGATGCTTTATCTCTATCTTCGCGCCCACTACGTGAGGAGCCTTGACGGTTTCGGCATAATAGGTCAGCTCGTCGGTCGCATCGACGACCAGCGTGCCCATGCTTTCCGATACGGGCTCCACCGAGAAGTTCACACTCAAGCCATTGCCATTTTCGCAGTTGATGGCCAGGTTTCCGGTGATGGGCACGTTGAGTGTCATGTCGTCGGCCGGTGTCAGTTCAAGGAGAATGGTTGCTGACTGTCCGCTGCCCAGTGAAGGCATGGTGCGTGGTGTGGCTGAGTTCATGAAGTAGGGCAAGTCAGCTGTTATCACTCCCGTCTCGCCCTTGCCAGTGTTTGTGATGACCAGCGGATACTCACGAGTGGCTCCCTTCGTCATGGTTGCCACAATCGTTGAGGGCTCGGCCTTCAGCATGGCCTGAGCAGCCACCACATAGTAGTAGAATGTATAAGTAGCCTTCGCACCCTCAGCCGAGCTGATCTCAACTGGCATCTGGTGCCAGCTGTTGCCTTCGGAGAGTGCCTTGGGCGTAATGGTGTAGGTCATCTCTATGGTGCTCCCCGCATCTATCTCTTCAGGCAAGGAGAGCTCAAACGCGCAATTTACCGAATCGCCCAACAGTACAGCTTTCAGCCCCGTCTGCCTCAAGTCCACAGCATTGGAAATACTAATTCGTCCCGACAGAGTGGATCCTATTTCTATATCGTGATCTGAACGATATGAACCAAGCAGAAGGCCAAAGACATCAAACGAAGCTAACTCCTCGCTTCTCTCGGCTCCTGCCGAACTGAGTTCTATGATGTAATGTCCACTCTGCGATGAAGAAATGTTGTAAGTTGAGGTGAACTTGCCGTTTTCGTCTGTCTTCACTGTGAGCGTTTCCTGGCTGCCATTATGCACCACGTACACATGGGCTGTGGTGTTAGCGTTCTCGGTCCCAAACAGCTGTCCGCTGATGACTACTGTTTCGCCAGGCTTGTAAGCTTTCTTGTTCGTCTCTACTATAGGAGGCAAGTATTCTGTAACGGTGATGGCCCCAGAGCTGATGCCCGTTAGTACATTCTCGCCTGTGGCATTAGTTAGCACTGCATTGTTGACGGCTATCGGGTATTGCTCACCATCGGCACAAGATGTGGTAATGCTGATAGTCAGATACAACAGCGTGCCCGACTGTCCGCGTATAGGTGTGTTGGTGGGCGAGAAGAGCACCACACGGTAGAGCTGGTCACGGATATACCGCACGGTGACGGCATGGTCCACGCTGCGGCTGGTGAGTGTTCCCACCGGCTCGGCCGTCATGCCCTGTGGCAGTGTCAGGTCGAACTGCATGGCCACGAGCTCGCTGGTGTTCTCGACGTTCACCGGCAGCTGTGCCTGGCCTATCTGTGCTGTGATGTCGGGCACGGTGATGGTGTTGGCTGTCTGTGCCCTCATGCCCAGGGCTATGGCGGCCATGAGCATCACGAGTAAATAGCATCTTGTTGCTTTCATATCTCTTGTCGGTTATTTCGTGGTTGATGAAGTCTTTCTTTCAATGCGCTTCGTGCCGTTGCGGCTGATGACGACGGCACGGTCGCGGCCCAGGCTCATGCGGTAGGCCTCGCCGTCACGTCCGGCATCGCCCGCCATGCTGCCCACGCCGGTGGTCACGCCACCCTGGGTCGTGGCCGGGATGCGGCGGGCCTGCTTGTCGGCGAGCACAGCGCGCGTGGCTGTGCCCTGGGCCACCCGGCCCAGCACGGTGGTTCCTGTGGGCAGGGGGATGCCGGCCATGGAGTAGCCTATGATGCGCACCCCACCCTGTTGCTGCTCCGAGCGGCAGGTGAAGCCTATCTGCCGCAGCGACTGTGCCAGTGTGAACGTGCCGGCGTCGCCGACCACGATGTCGAAGGCCGCCACGGGCACGCTGCTGCTGACCACGAGCTGTCCGTCCTCGACGCTCACCACGGCCTCGGCCGTCAGGTCTCCGCTTATGCGGCGTGCGCCGTTGGCTTCGGGCGCGTCATCGTCGGCGGCATCGGTGTTCATGAGCAGGTCTACGGTGAGCACCACGTCCTGCACGTTCACCACGTCGTCCTCGACGATGTTGGCAGCCGTGAAGTTAAATGCGCTCCAAACGTCCCATACATCCATGATACAGTTGATATCGGCCTGCACGTCGAGCACGCTCAGTTCGCCGTCGAAGTTGCTGTCGCCCATGCTGAACATCAGCCTTACGGGGAAGGAGTGGTGTTCAAGGGTCGTGGCGTCCAGGATGTCTCCGCTCTGTCCGCGGAAAGGATTGTACACGCGAGAGTACTCGTCGCCGGCATACGCGACCCAGAACCGGCCGCTCGTCAGCCCACAGGTGGCGTCCCAACTGTATGGATAGCCATCCCTGCTCTTCAGCCAAATGCGGTTGATGTCGGCCGAGTAGTCCTGAGCCCAGTGGTTGTAGGTGAGGATGGTGGGCAGCTGTGCCATCTCGTCGGCGGTGAGCTGTCCGGGATGCAGCGTCACCTCCTGACTGATGGTTTGGCCGCTGATGTCGAGCGACACTGTTGACGAAACGACCGGCGATACCTCAGTAAACTTGTTGTAGCTTGCGTTTAGCAGGGTGAGCGATGGCAGGCGGTGGGCAAACTGTCCGATGTTGCCTTCCAGGCTGTTGCCCATCACTGACAGACCCTCAAGTACCGAGCCCTCGGTCGTGTGATTCTGCAGCCAGGCCTCCATGCCCTCACTCAGGTTGCCCTCCAGGCTGTTGCCAGCCAGATAGAGTGCCTCCAGATATGGCATGGCGAGCAGGTCAAAGGGGAAGTTGCCCGAGAGGTTATTGCCCGAGAGATTGATTTCGGTGACGTGGCCGTCGTCGCTCACGGTGACTCCCGGCAGGTCGCCGGCGGTGGGAGCATCGGTGTCGACGTTCCATTTGTTATACCAGCTGTCGGTGTCGGTCATCGTGTTGTAGGCCGCCTTCAACAGTGCCCACTCGTCGGCATTGATGTTCAGCGGCTTCGTCACATCCTCCACGTCGGCAGTCTTCACAATGGCGATATAGTCGAAACCGGCATTGGCATGGCCACCCTCGAAGCTCACCTTAAGCGGGCGGTCGCTCCACAGAATTTCATCCCTCTCATAGAGATTTGTGTTCTTGGTGACCAGGTACATGTAGTAATCCTCGTCGGCACCGTTGGTGAAACAGACGTAGAGCGGTGTCTCGCTACCAGGGACGGAACCACCGACATAGATATGATACTGGCCTGAAGGCAGGGTGGTAACCTCCACCTTGTCAGTAGCGTAGGCACAGGCAGCGTTCGAGCACCTGACGACCATGTTAGCGTTGCTACAGGCCGTCATGCCGGGCAGATCCTCGGCCTCGGCCACGAACACGGGGTTCTCATCACAGTAGCTATATGCCTGATTGACCACCACGTTGTCGGATGTCATCGCCACAGGCACTCGGAACTGCTTGTCGGCCACGCCACCGCGCTGTGCATTAGTTTGCCAAAGGATGTTGTTATAGCTGATGAAGCGCTGATAGGGCTGCAGGAACTCGTCGTTCTCAAAGCGCTCGCCGCTGGCCAGTTCCTTAATCAGGTTGCCGTCCCCGTCGACGGCGTTCACCACATAGTGCCACTTGTTTGCCTTGCGGAAGGTGAGTGTCACCTCGTTGTGTGTAGCATCGTCGGTGGTCTCGACAGTCGTTGCTGAGACGAAGATATATTTCTCTGTGCCGTCTGCAGAGAGGAAGACGGCCTTCAGCTCCTCGTCGGCATCATACTCAATGCCCACGACAGTTGTTACCAGCTCATCGTCCTTAATCGGGTTGCCGTCTTCGTCGATGAAATGCACGGTGCAGGTGGTCGGCTCCAGCTCGGGTACGTCGCCGTCCTTCACGGGGCGCACCACGACGTTGTCAATAGCAAAGTTGGCCGAGTAGCGCGCAGTCACAAATTCCATCTTACCCAGACCTCCTGTCTTGCTCGATCCCAGCACAATTCCCAAGGGACGTATCTCGTCGCCGCTCTCCTTGTCAGTAATCGAGAGGAACGTCAGCGCGCCACTGCGCACCAGCTTGATGCTACACCAATTGATATCGGCAATGGTCTTATACCTAACATCGCCCGAGTTTGGCAGTGTAACCAAGGTCGACCGTCCATTAATCTTCCAATCGGCGCTGTTGGTAGCTGTACCGGTGAGTGAAAGTATCGCGGCTGCGTCGGCACTGTCATAGACTGTAAACGTCGGCGCGCTTCCGTTGAAGGTGTTTCCTAACTTCAAGTCCATCTGCAATACGAAATCCTCGCCCTCGGCTACTGCGTTCTTCAGCGAGTTGCTTGTCAGCGTGGCTCCGTTGTTATAACGCGTATCCTGGTCTACCGACAGGTAGTGGTTGTCGCCGTCGCTCATGATGACGGGTGTAAAACGGCCATTCACCGAGGAGTTCCAGTCAATCACCTCGTCCTCATAGTCGATGGCGATGCCCGTTTCGTCTCCACCGCCCTCTTCGCCCTTTTCCAAGCGTATCAGGCGGAAGCGCGAGAACGACATCCAGCAGTGCAGTCCTTCGCTGATACCGCGTACACCTAATGTGACGCTCTTCTGCTCGTCGACCTCGAAGCGGACGAACTGCATATTCCATCCACGGTCGAACACACCGCCACTACTGCCTATGCTGGGGAACGTTGTCGTGGCATCGTCGGCAAACAGGGTGACGGTGGCACCACCCGAACGGCCGATAGCTGAGAGCAGGTAGGTGCCCTTGTTCAGGGTGACGTTTTGTGTGAAGCTGACATCCCAGCCAGTATTCCCCCAGTCGCCACCATCGAAATAGTTATGCGTGTTGTTGCCAGAGGCATCGGTCCATGGCTCGTTACTCAAGATGCCGATGCCACCACCAGAGCCGTTGTTGCACGTGGTGGTCCATCCGCTCGTTTCGTTGTTGGAATCGGGATTGGTGATGTAGGCAGTGATGTTCTCGGCTCCTTCCACTCCTTCGGCTAAGGCGTTCGACTCGGCTATCTCGCGGTAGGTCTGAACAAACGCCAAAGCCTCGGCGGCGTTCGTCGGCTGACCGGCAGCCTGCGCGCTGAGTTTCTGGCGCAGCTGACTGCTGGCGTAGGGATAATTGTCTACGCTGAGGTTGGCACGTATGGTGGCGAGGTTGGCATAGGCTGCCTTCGCGCTGGTGAAGGTCTGGGTGGCTTGGCGCAGAGCCAGTGCGGCAGCCGTCAGGCCATCGACGCTCTGTTCAGGATTCTCATAGTCGGCAAGGGCTTGTTGCAGCGCGGTGCGCTCCTCGCCAGTGACGACATTGTTTGCCTGGTCGTCGAGTGCAGTCTTAGCAGCAGTATATGCTTCCTCGAAGGCTTCAATATATACTGTAAGGTCTACATTGTCCTCGCTATAGCTCAGTACGAAGTTACTAAAGCAGTTCCAACGGTTAGTGCCCTCGCCCTCGGTGGTACCAATGCCGATACGCAGCGTGCCGTCGGTTACCTGTGTGGTGACGACATTGTCGTAGTATCCCTCTGCAAATGCCGCCTCGGCAGCATCCTGGGTATTGGGCACCATGGTTCCGTCAGGCAGAGTGACGACCCATCCAGGATAGCTGACGCCAGTTCGTGCACCGTCTACCTGACTCTTCACAGCCACTCGGTCGTTGTTGGCATAGAGGTAGGTCTTAATCTCGGTCTCTGCTGCCTTGTTGTAGCTTTCAATGGCGTCGTAGGGTCGGCAGAAAGCACTGGCCTTCAGCGTGTAGTAGCCGTTGGGCAGTGCGCTGAAGTCCTGACAGATGTTGAAGTTCATCTGGAACGACTCAGCGGTGTTGAAATTTGTCGTGGGCATATTTCCAACCTGATTATTTTGCCAACCTCCATAGCCTCCGGTGAACTTCGGACTGAGGATGATGTTCTTTCCTGCTTCCAACAGCTGCCTGTAGGTGTCGGTACGCGCTTGAAGCAGGGCATCGGCAGTGGCATTGGCATCGTCGAGGAGCGACTGATACTGGAACGTCGCATCGACCTCGGCACAGAGGATCTTGAGCTGCTGCAACCGGCGGCGCTGCTGGGTAGCCTCGTCGGCCATATACTCTGCATAGTCGTCGGCACTCACCAAGTACCAGTCGATGCAGTGACCCGCATTGTCGGTCAACAGCGGCGATAGTTCGTTGTTATGGATGTTGGCCGTGATATCAATGCCTGTGAAGCAATCGGGATAGTTATCCTGATTAAGACTGGGATTGATGTCGTTCGCGATAGCCACGCCTATGCGGTAGTAGTCGTTGTTTTGGGTAATGGCCCATCCATAGTTGGCTTGGTTCCTACGGTCGGTCCACACACTATACTCATTGTCGAAGAAGGCATTATACCAAGCGTTGGCTCTTGGCAGATAGTTCGACAAGAGATAGATGCCATTGGCTTGCTTGACAAACTTCACAGGTACACCTTCAAAGCCCACACAGGCCCGGGTGTACCAGGAGTTTGCAGCGGTGTAGAACATGCCGGTGCCCACGTTGTAGAGATAGAACTCGGTGTCCTCGGCAAATTCGGAAGCGGCGGGCTCACCCAATTGGTGGATGACTCCCTGTACGTGCGTATGCGATACGGGCGTATGCGATACGCCCCTACGTGAACCGTCGGCATGCAGGCTGCCCGGCAGTAGCATAAGGATGACTGCAAGGGTAGTCATGTACGTTCGTCGACATGCTGTTTTTAATTGATAGACTATCATAGTAATAATATGTTTTAGTATTTTCTCTTTTTTTCCTCGGTTTTCGCTCCCTATGCGTCGCAAAACGACGCATCACGCTTGGGGGCTGACAAAGGTAGAAAGAAAAAATGAAACTACCAAAAAAAAACAGACAAAAAACACCGCCAACAGTTACTGTCAGCGGTGTTTTTTCTTTACTTACAAAGCGGAATGTAGGAGTGCTTGCCGACGGCAGAACCGTCGGCCACACTTTTCACTTTTCACTTTTCACTTTTCATTTTTCACTTTTCACTTTTCCCTTTTCCCTTTTCACTTTTCACTTTTCCCTTTTCACTTTTCCCTTTTCCCTTTTCACTTAACCACCGTCTTTCGTCCATTGACGATGTAGACACCCTTCGGGAGCGTGTGCAGCATCCTGATGGTGGCATCGCGGCTGACGAGGATACCGTCGAGCGTGTAGATGGCCATCGGTGTGTCGGCCATCTGCTGGCTGATGCCCGTGGTCGTGCTGATGCTGACGGCGTAGGGACTCTTGCGGCTGCCCACCACATCGCTCACGAACGTCAGCGTCTCAGCGGCAGCGAAGGTCTCGCCCGTTTCTGCCGACTCCACGATGAAGCTGATGTTCACCGGCTCGTCGCCATAGACCGTGAGGTAGTGATTACTTCCCACGAACTGGCTCACGCCCCGCAGCTCATTGCCGGCGTAGGCATACACCGTGTACTGGCTGCCGGGCAGCTCCATGCCGTCACGATAGATGCGGGCGGTGATGTTCATCGTCGAGGGATACTGGTGAGGATCGACGGCAGAGGATAGTGGATGGGGGATGGTGGATAGTGGATGGTGGATAGTGGATGGTGGATAGTTGGCCATGCGGCTGCCGGCTGCCTCGGTGAAGTCGAACTGGAGCTGCTTCGTCGAGGCCGACTTGTAGAGGTAGCCCTGGCCAGGAGTGAACGAAACAACCGTACCCTCCCAACTGCTTCCGTCATACTCGGAGAAGCCCTCCTGAGCTACGATGCGGTCGCCGTCTTCGGCATTGGTCAGCACGTCGGCAACGTTCTTCGTCTCAAAATACGGATAAGCCATCCAGTTCCAACCCTGCAGCAGGTTGAGGCCAGCAGCGTCAACGCCCTGAATATGTCCTCGCATCGTTATCGTGAAGATAGTCGATGCATCGACCTTATAGCCCTTGTTCGGCTCAATCTTGCTGATGCCGCCCACGAGTCCGAACTGCGGATCGCGGAACAGTTCGTTCTGCTGGTCGAGCACACGGTTAGCGTAGGTGGCCATCGTGCCGAACGACTGTTCCTCATTCAAGTAGGTCGACATCCAGTTCCAGCCACGGGCAAAGGTGACTGTCTGAGTATAGATGTCGCGCACGAACTCTGCCATCACCCTGATGGGCTTATTGACCGTGACAAACAGTGTATCCCCCGTAGGAGCCACCATTTCGTCATTGACATTCCAATACTTCAGTGCAAAGTCCTCGTTAGGCTTAGCGACAATGGCCAGCTCAGTGCCGTACTCATAGACACCATTACCCGTTACCGAGCCGTTTTCACCATAAGTTACTTCGACCTTGTACTGTATCTTCTTGAAGTTAGCCACCAAATCCAGCTCACCGTTGACGGTGGTCTCATAGACGGGATTGGTCGAGATGACCACGCCGCCCAGCGTCCAGTTCACAAACTCGAAGCCCTCGTTGGCAGTGGCAGTGAAGCGCCACCTGTCGCCATACTGAGCGGAGGTGACGTTGCCGTCGGATGGAGCGGATAGTGGATAGTGGATAGTGGATAGTGGATAGTTAGCCATGCGGCTGTCTGATGCCTCGCCACCGATCTTCTCGCGGAGGATGGTACCTGAGTAGAGCGGATACTCGGTCGTGGTGACGGGCACCAGTCCACCGAAGAACAGCACCCAGTCGGCCTTCTTGCCCACGTAGCCGTTGTAGCCCTCGTAGTCCTTGATTTCCGAGGTCTGTACGGTGAGCACGTAGTAACCGTTAGGCAGTGTGCGGTTCAGCTCAGTGAAGTCGAGCGTCCACACCTTGTTGTCCTCAGAAGCGAAGCCCACGGTCGAGAGATCCTGTGTCTGTCCCTGCACATCCAGCTTCACGTCATCAGCAGTAAAGGTCTCGGGCTTGATAGCCTTGTTGAACGTCACCTTCACCTTGTCAACATAATCGGTACGTACGGGCTGTCCGTTCAGTTCCATACCAGTGATGCTCTCCACCTCGAGCACCACGTCGGCGCGATCCTCGAAGGTGAGCTTGTACTGAATACCATCTACGAGTGATGAAGCGTCGAACTTGTCAATGAAGTGCAGGCGGTTCTCATATTGCCACTCCTTGCGGTCGAGCAGTGTGCGGTCGGTCTGCCACATGTTGTCCACGGGCAGTTCCACGTTATCGCTCAGACGCACGATGCCGAGCAGCTTGCGGCGCCCCACGGTCGGGTCGAGCACCGAACCGTAGTTCCAACCCTCAGTCATCGGCTTCACGGTGAGTATATACTCGGTGTTGCTCTGCTTTGTCATCACAGCATCGAAAGTCACAGCGACATTTGCCTGCGAGTTGTCGGTGAAGTAGAGGCGGTCGGGCATGTCGTCATCGTCCTCGATGTCGTTGACGAGGAAGCCTCTGCCGACGGCAGAACCGTCGGACACACTACCAGCAGGGGGTGTGAAGCCATGTATCAGCTCGTGGATGGTCACCTGGTCGAGCAGCGAGAGGTTCTCGTTGCCGTAGCTGCTGACGTGGGTAGCCTGGATGTCGTAGTCGACGAAGTGGCCGAGCAGCGAGCTCTGCAGCCACCACTGTGCGTAAGCCTGCGTATGGGCAGGAATATTGCCGAACTCAGTAGGAATGCTCTCGCCCATAGCGAGTGCCTTCTCCTGTCCGTTGAGCTGCGAGCTGACGAACTCGAAGTCGATGAACAGGCCCTTCTCATTCTCAATGATCTGCGGCTGCTTCGTCACCATGCGTACGTTGGTGGCGTCGCCGTTACCCTTATTGTTGATAACCACGGCAAACTCGCCGGGCACCACCGGCTCGATGTCCTCGGTCAGGGCGTCATCGCCATAGAGGTCGCGCTGCATGAAGTAGGTCAGGTCGAGCTCAGGCGACGGCTTCACGGTGAGCGTCACTGGGAAGAGCTCGCGCGTCACCTCCAGTCCGGTGTTCGGGTCTACATAGCTCAGCGTACCGCCGAACGAATAGTCGACAGGCTCATCGGGAGCCGCAAACTTCGACGGGATGAAGAGGATGGTAGCCGTACCAGTGCTGTCTGCACCCAGATACCAGCCGCTCTCCATATCGAGGTCGCCCTCAAACATCTTCAGGCTCTCGGTGTGCATCTCAAACTCCTTGTCGGTAGCCATCATGCCTGTCTGCTGGTTGATGACCTTCAACTTCAGTTTCACGTCGGTCATGGCATTTTCCTTGTTGCCGTTGCCCACGGAGAGCGTACCACGGAATGCCTGACGCGTCATCGTCATGGTCTGGTCAATCTGCAGGGTGATGGTTGCGCAGACGCTGCCACTGGCTTCCTGTACATCCTGATAGAATTGTTTTGTAAGTTCCTGGTACATGGAGGGAACATCCTTATACAAACCACAAGCATGACCAAGACCTCCGTCTGAGCCCCTGCAGGGGAAGCACATACGACCGACTATGGAATCCATATAATGCATACGGTCCGTGTCGTACTTGATGGCATCGACATTGACCATGTTTTCGAACTCCTCACCCGTCTGTTCGTGGATGATAGAGTTGTTGAATCGCTCAACAAATAGGTTGAACTGGTCGTTGGTGATGTTCTGGGGCTTATAGACGCGCATGGCATCGGCATCGAGAAGTCCGTTCTTTCCTGCGTTATTCGCACCGGTAATCAGGTCGCTCAGTTCCGTAATATCGCACGTCTGCAGCCACTCATCGGTGCCGAAATACTGCTTGAAGATATCCTGGAAGTGGTCCATATATTCAGCCATCATGCGAGCTTTCTCATAGTAGTCATCAACGAATATAAAGTTTTGGCCTAAAAGATTCCAAGAAGAACGAGTAGGCAATGCTAATGATGAATAACTAGAGTGCATGGGTGCCGTCATCGGTGCAACCTGTTGAGGACCAGTTCCACCGCCGGAGCCTGAGCCGCCGCCAGAACCGCCGCCGCCAGGACCGCTACCGCCACCGCTACCACCACCGCTTGGTGCGCCACAGCCGCCGCCAATGATGGACAGGAATCCGTAGATACAGCCGATAGTAGCCATGACATTGCCCGCGATGAAACAACCTGCTCCGCCAGCAATGACACCACCGGCATCCCACAACGTGTTGCCGCCTCCCCACTTCACAGAGGTGAGTCCCCTAATCAAGCTATAGACGCATCCCACCTTGGAGTTGGCCAGGAACGACACGCCACAATCGATTGCAGCCATGACAAGATCACCGAGGCAAGGTATACAAGGCTCACTACCGCCACTTACCTGTGGACCGTGCTGCTCATACTCGAACAGCTGGTCAGTGCCATTGCCATTGGGTGCTGGGGGATCACTGCCCACATTTTTTTCACCGCCTGCCATTGGGGCACCGGGACATACCTTTACTTGGATGGTCGTCTTGACGCAATGCATCTTGAAGTCAGTACCACACTTCCACTCATAATCCGTTTCCGGCACCATGTAACAGCCGTCGCCACCCGAAGCCTTGAACCTGCGGCTGGCCTCTGGGGTCATGCGGGTAACCTTCACGGGGATGGTGTAGCTCTGTTGCGGAGCCAGTTGCATACCTTGGATTTCCACGAGTGGCTCGCAGATGTACTCGCCTATGCTCTCAGGAATCCTGAACTTGGTGTTCTCTGCCGTGATAAGGCCCTTGTTGGTAAGGATGGCGTAGAAGATGAGACTCTGTCCCTCGCCCAGACTCTCGGCATCGATACGGTCGGGCACGGCCATCTCGACCACGGGCATGGGCACGTTGGTCTCATACTTCACCGTAGTCACGATGTTATACTCGTCCTCGACCTCGGTCTCCTCGACACTCCAGGTGACGGTGACAGCCTGATAGCTCAGGTTGACGACCTGCGTGGTAGTGGTTCCCGGGTCAACCAAGATGTTGTTCTTGTACGAGTCGTGGTTGTCGGCA
>Ga0256407_10004421_pt1 | contig 23506 bp, 6 predicted proteins | sample RumenRJG_04DNA_FD_193489 | JGI IMG/M metagenome (GOLD analysis project Ga0256407, IMG submission 193489) | Bovine rumen microbial communities from Lethbridge, Alberta, Canada - RJG_04 | ecosystem: Host-associated > Mammals > Digestive system > Stomach > Rumen | place: Canada: Alberta | collected... | reverse complement strand
TTCTTTTAAAGTAATATTTTTTATTGATATAAATTCTTCTTCTTCTTCAGTAAATATTTGTTGATAAATAAAAATTTCTCCTTCTCCTTCATAATTATTAATTTCATATTTTAATGTTGTATTATAATATATATAATGGTATATAATTGGTAAATTTTTTTCATCACCATTAAAAGCTCTAAAATAAAAAACATTTGTTCTACCCATAATAATATCTTCAGCATTATGAAAAGTACTTGCTGTATTAATTTCAACTAAACTATCTTCTTCACATTTGACTGAAATATATATCCAACTATCAGGATTTAAAAATTTAGTAAATTTTGATAATTCCATTTTCATAAAATTCCTTTTATTAGTATCCAAATTTGAATAATTATGATTTTCTAAATTTGGCATTTTATCAATAATATCTTGATCACTCATATTATAATCAAGGAAAAATGAAGCAAAAATATTACCACTTCCATATATAAAATTAGAAATAGCTACATATGTTAAATTAGTTATAGTTTTATCAAAAAAATAATTTAGAATAAATTCTTTATAATCATATTCACTTTGAAATAAATTATATTTAAAATTACAAAATCCTTTTTTTTGACATTTACAAGAACCTGGAACATTATCAGTAAGAGGAATTAAATTTCTTTCTGTACTTACTAACAAAGTATAAGTTGAAAATCTTTGAGAAGTGACTAAAATAGTATATAATCCATCAAGGTTTCTTTTTCCTAATCCTATAATAATAGGATCATCTTTATTAATATTAATAAATTGATGATTTGGTTCAATGCTTTTCCAATGATAATCATTGATTGTAGGTAAAACAGAACCATAATTAACATAAATATCAGTATCTCCATTAATATTAAATAAGGAAATATGTATATTATTATCATTGGCATTAATATTTACTTTATAATACTTATTTTCATTTTTATCTATTTCATCATAAGTATATGAATTTTTTTCAATTTTTAAAGGTTCGTCTGAAAATCTTATATTATATTTTATTAATAATTCATTTTCATACTTTATTTTTCCTATTACTGTTATTAGTAAAAATTGCCCTATATAAAAATCATAATCTTTTTTTGGAATTGATAAGGATACTAGATCATAATCAATTTCTTCATTTTTATAATTATAATCTGTACTATTTGGGAAATTATTGGTATCTTTTGAAAATTTAGCATATACTTTTATTCCTCCATTTTCACTAGTAAAATAGATTTGGAAATTTGAAAAATTCTTAAAATCAATATAATTTATAATATAATAATTTTCTTCTTTTAAATCAATTGAATCAAAGTAAATTCCAGTAGAACCAATTAATGAAGGTTTCTTATTATTTACTTTTCCAACTATATAATAACTTGCACCATATAATTCTTCATCCCCAATATACTTAATTAAGATAATAATATTACATTTTTCCTTATTACAATATTTTGATATATCTTTATAAGGAATTTTTATAAAAGTTTCTGATACATCTTCTTCCATATAATACACTTTTTCCATTGGATGTTTTTCAGCGTCAAATTCGGTAAATGAAATATATATATTTACTTTACTTATTTCAGTATAAATACTAATTGCAATATCTTCAGCAGAATTAGTTTGATACCAATAAAATTGATATTTATAATTTAATGTTAAAGTTTGGCCATGTAAAACATTTTCATTTAATATTAAATGATTTTTTTTATCCGAAACACTTATATAATAAGTTTCATCTTCAAAATTATTAATATCATGTTCATTAGTTCTAACAGCAACAATATAAATTGTTTTTTTTATTAAAGATTTTAATTCATCTTTATCTTCATAAATTATTAATTGTGAAGAATAATCACTTTCCCAATCAAAATTTATAACTCCTTGATCTCTATCATATGTAATAGAACTAAAATTTTTATATACATAAAAACCAATATACCCATATGCATTCCTATTTACAATTCTAATAATTTTACTATTTGAATTATCAATTGTATAAGAATATATTCTATAATAAGTATTTTTATCTAATTTATCAAAAAATATTTCCCCAATTGTTAAATGATGAGCAATTTCTCCAATTTGAGGATTAGATTGTTTTTTTAAAACAAGATAATAAGAAATACTATAAGTAACATAAGTTTTTGAAATAATTTCAATATAAAATTCAGTATTATTATGCTCAGAAGTTTTAATAATTATAGAATCAGGTTCATCTAATTCATGTGTGCTATTTCCAATTTGAATTTCTTTTCCATCTTCAATTTTTTTTGCAATCATATCAGCATTTCCAGAAATTGATATTAAAACAACTACAATTTGTTCTATTGTTTTATCTGTGTTTCGTATTGTATAATAATCAGTTTGACCAAATGGAATTGAATTAAAAACTGAAATTCTAGGAGATAATATTTTTTGTGTTTTATCTTGTGAAGTATTAATTTTAAATAAACATTTATCAGATTGACATTTTATAATAATATATAATACACAATTTGATCTTTCATCTTCTTCAATTTCTGGATTAAATTTTTTTTTATGACATATATTTTCATCTTCTTCAATTATAATTTTTTTACCAATCCAATCTTCATTTGCACCAATTAAAGATTTATTATTTATTAAAACAGTTAAAAATTCATCATTAAATGTAATATATGTATCTTCTTCTGAGAAATAACCATAAATTTGAACTGATTCTTCTGTTTCCATATTAATATTAATTTTACCGTTCATTGAATAATCAATTATTTTATATGATGTAACATTATTTTTTAATAAAATACTTTGAATTGACCTTCCAAGTGTAATTGAATTAAATTGTTGTGCATCTCCAATTTCACTAGCTTTTGTTGCTGAAATAGTAAATGATGTTGATTCATATGAATGAATACAAAAATATAAATAATCAATATTAGAAGATCCTTCTTTTTCAGCATCTTCTTTAAATTTTTCTAATTCTTTGTTATATAAAATTATAATTTTTTCAGAAATAATTTTATCTTGATCTTCAAATTCTGAATCTTTCATTGTATTAACGTAAATAAAACCTTTAATTTTAATAGCAGCAGAACCAGAACTAAATAAACCAATAGAAATAATAATAGTATCATCAGTAGTATTACTAGTAGTATACTTATAACATTTAGTTTTATTTGAATTAATAGAATCATAATATTGAAAATATGAAGATAAAGGAAAAGGTGAAGTAGTATATTCTACATAACCTAAAATTGAAATATCACTTTTTATTTCAGTAATAAGTAATACATAAATATAACAATCTCTACAATAACCTTCATCTCCTTCTGACATTTTAAAATTATAACCATAAATCCAATCTTGAGAAACTTTAAATGAATTTTCAACAGATGGTGATTCATTTTGACTAATATAAACTTTAAAAGGTTTTAATTCTTCACCAATAAAACCAATATTTATAATATCATGAGTATCATTATTATTAATATGATATTTAATAAAAGTAGGACTTGTTTTATTAATATAATTTAAAGTAACAAAAGGTTTATAAGGTTTTGTTTTATTTTTTGGAATGTCTTCTTTTGGTGTTTCTAATACTCCTAAATATGCTTGTAAAATAAAATCACATTCCTCTTTGCAATATACACCAATGTAAAATTTATCATTTGTACTTACATTTGATGGTTTAATTGATACTATCTCATTCCCAGTTTTTGAAGATTTCCAATCATAATTTTCTTTTGTAGGTTCTTCTATTGTTTTTGATATGAATAATTCTGGTTTTCCTATTTTTGTATATTCCATCTTTATTTTTATTACTAAGTAAAATTTGTTTGATTCTAATTGTGATGACATTGATAAATCGTAATAAATATAACTGTCTGGTTCTTTTATTGTGTCTTTGTTATCTTCGTTAAGATATATTTTTTGATGATATGTTTCTTGATTTATTTTTGAAATTATTGTTGATATTAAGAAGAATAGAAATATTGAGGAAAAAAACATATTTTTTTAATTACTTTAATTATTTATTTAAGATTTTTTTTATTTTTTTCTATATATTTTAATATTATTTATTTATTAAATTTATATTTTATCCATAAGAGTCTTTTATTTGCTTTTTTATAGATTTTAATAATTCTAATTCATCTTTATTAAATGTATCAAATGTAAATTTTGATTTATCATTTATGTAATCAAAAGTATATTGTCTTTTTCTTCTATAATGTAAATTATTAGGATTTAAAGTTTCATACATTTTTTCTCTTTTATCTCTATTATCATTCATTTCTTTTTTTAAAGTTTCATGAGAAATATTACTTAAAGAGTCAATCATAGTTTTAAATATTTTATCTTTTTGCTCTTTAATAATTTCATCATTTTTAAAATTTAAATCTTTAGTTCTTTTTATATAAATAGTTTTATTAATATCATTTTTAATATCATTTAACCTTTTAGAAACATCAGTTCTAATTCTATTAGATAATTTTTCTTTTAAATTTCTACTTTTAGATTTCTGATTAGAATCAATAAAATTCTGATTAATAAAAGGAAGAAAATTATCTTTACGACCTGAATTTTCTTCTTGATTAATTCTTTGAACTAAAGAAATAGATTTAAATTTATCTGAAACATTATTATGAAAAAAATAATCAGGATCTTCAATAATTAACCTTCTTTCATTTAAATTCAATTCATTTTCTAATATTTTATCACTCATTTCTTCATTCTGTCTCATTGTATCAACATCAATTAACATTTTATATCTATCATGTCCTTCTCCATTATCAATTTTATCAAATCTAAATTTACTTTGATATTTTATTGATTGATTTAAATTATGTTTTCCACTTAAATAATCAAACATTTTTATATTAAATGCTGAATTTTTTGATTCAAATTCATCACATAAATTTGTTCCTTGATTTGATATAATATTATGTATTTTTAATCTTAATCTTCTCATATCATTTAATTTATTTATTTTATTTGATATAAATATTTTTTTCTTTTTAATTTTTTCTCTTATTTTTTGTATTCTTTTATTTCTTTCTTGATATTTTTCAAGAATATTATCTTGTTTTTGTTTTAACAATTGTTTTTTGTTTTCATTTGCAATAAATATTTTTTCATTTATATTTGACTTTTGAGTTAATGGTGAAAGTGATTTAATAAAAGATTTAGTTTTATTATTATTTGTTCTATTTGTATAATTAGTATCAATTGTATTTGAAGTAAAAAAAGTTCTTGAAGGAGACATTATTTTAAAGTTTGAATAATGACTATTTTCTTTAAATGGTGTTTGAAATCTTTGAGTTAATGGATTTGTATTTCTATTAGAAGTAGATGGTTTTATTTTTTGATATTGAAAAAATTTACAAAATGAAGTATTATTTTTAGACATTTCATTTATTGGAATATATTTTAAATTTTTATTTTTATTTTTCATTTGATCCATTAAATTATATTTTTATATTATATTTAACTTACATTTAAATATATTAAATTTTATTTTCTATTTTAAATATTTTTTGAATAATTTATTTTAAATGAAATATTCACTTTCTAAAAGAGAAACAGATGAAATTGATTCTATTTTAGATACTGGAATTAATCAAATTAAAAATACGTATCCAATTGGTAAAAATTTAAATGATGATATAAAACCATATATAACTGATAATTCGTTAATGTTCTCTAAAAATACATTTTATAATCCAAATCCAGTTTATAACTGTTTTGATCAAGGAACAATAAATTCTTATAATATGAATAATAGTAGTTTATCTCGAATGAAAAATGATATTAAAGAAGTACATGAAAGTTTAAATAATTTAGAAAAGAAATTATATCCAAATAATTCTCCAAATAAACAAATATATCCATATAATAAAAGTTATGAAGATATAAATTCAGTATTACAAAATTTAAGTTATAATTATGCAAAAGTAAGATGTGATGATGATTTTAGTACAAATGAATCATTAATTTTTAATAATTCTAATAATAAAAAAAATAATAGCAATTGTAATGATTGTGGAAATAATACAAATATTTATTATAAAGGAGAATTAACTCCAGAAGATTATAAAATAAGTAAAAAATATATTATTGATGATAGTACTGATAATGGTGATATAATTGATAAAATAACGGAAAAAGAAATTGAAATAAATAAATTAAGACATGAAATTGAAAATGATGAAAGAGTTAAAAATAATATGAAAGAAGAAATTGAAAAATTATTAGAAGAATTAGATAAAGAAAGAAATGAAAATAATAAAAAAAGAGAAGAATTAGAAAATATTAAAAAATATAGAAATGAATGTGAACAAATGCAATTTAAATTTGATACTTTAATGAAACAATTTGATAGTAGTGAAGAATTAAGACAAAAACAAAAAGAATTATTACAAAAAATACAAAAAGATATTGATTGTTTAAGACAACAATCATTAAATAAAATTAATGAAATTGAAATGTTTAAACAAATTAATTTTGAAAATGAACAAAAAAAATTAAATGATGATGATTGTTGTAATAAACAAAAAACCCAAAAAAAGAAAAAATCAACAAGATCAAAATCAAAAGAAAAACTTCATAAATAAAAAAACCAAAATAACTTAATAATAATAATATTTAATTTTTTTAAAATAATTATTATAAAAATAAAAATAAAAAAAATCCTTTTTAAAAAATAATTATTAAATATATAACTTGAAAATTTAAAAAAAAAGCACATAAAAAAAAAAAATGGACAAAAAAGAAATAATAAACAAACTATACATAGATCCAATAGAATCAGTTCATCAAAATAAAATAAAACCCAAAAATTTCCACACAAAAGAATTAAGTAAAGAAGAAGAATCAACTGATATATCAAACACAGTTCCCTCAATTCGTCCAAATACAGTAATGGGAAATGTAATATTACAAAATTGGGAAACAAAAAAAAATATCCCTTCAGATATAGGAGAATTAATTCATTTTCCAGTAATGTTTGATAAAGCAAAATTTATTATGAATAGAACAGTTGGTGGAAAATATAAATTACCACAAATTAAAAAAAAACAATTTGATTTTAGTAAAACTCAAATTAAAGAAAAAGGAGAGAGATTATTTATGCCTTCTACAACTCAAATTAATACTACTGCTACTAATTATTTTCCTTCTGAAACTATTTTAAATCAAGATGATGATAATAAAGATGAGGTAAATGAAGAAATAACTAATATTGAAAATGAAAATGAAGAAATTGAACAGAAAAATCAAAATATTACTTCAAAAAAAAAAGAATTAATTAATTTTAGTACTTTTAGTAAACATTTATATTTAAAAGATAAGGATTTTTTATATGCTAAAAGAGTTGGAGGACCAGTTGATTTTGTTTTATGTACATATCAAGATATAAATCCTAAAGCTAAAAAATTAGGTTTTGGTATGATTGCTAAAGGGAAAAAATTATTACCTAGTTTAAATAGAAAAAAACCTATTGAATATATTACTATTTCTAAAAATACTGTTATGCATTATCAAAGAGGAAATCCTGTTGTTTATTCTGTTCAAGAATGGATTGATAATTATAATAAATTTCAACAATTAATGAGTCTTTCTTTATTTAAAAATTTTAAAAATGCGAAATTATTTGATTTATGGAGGAGATTTTATAGAAAATCACGTAGGGAATATTATACTGAAAAATTAAAGAAAAGATTTTTTTTAATAGATGAACATTTAAGAACAGGAATTTTTGATGTTAGGAGAATAATAACTGAAATGGAAGTTACTAATATTTTTTCTTTAGGACAATCATCATCTCTTTTATTAAATAAATTTAAAGATGCTCATGCTACAAATTTAACAATAGTTGATCAGAAAATTGAATCATTTAGACAAAGAATAAAAACAATGATAAGTAATGCTTGTAATAGTTCATATATTGCTTTTAAAGAAGAAAAAAAAATTACTTTAGATGATAATGTTACTACAGATGCAAATAATAATAATAATAATAAAAAAGTTAAAAATAAAAATAATGAAGGTGCAAATATACAAAATTTTATTAAAGATGCTATTCCATATGCACAAGATGCAACAAGGAAAACCCATTATAAAAAATTATTAAGATATATTAGAGTTATGGATTATTTATTTAATGAAGCTAAATTTAAAGTTATTGAATATTCATTAAATTTATTGGATGTTAAATTTAAAAGATTATATGATTGTTATGTTAATAAATGGGTTGATCCTCCTATTATTATTACTAAAATTTTATGTATGAGTGGAAATATTTATTATAATCCTTCTATTAATTTAATGAGTGAAGCAATTTTTGAAGATTTTATACAAGAAACTATTTATTGTGTTATTTATAAAAAAAATTATATTGATCCTCAAGAATTTCCTAGATATATGACTTGCTTTGAAGAAGTTTTTGATATGAGTGTTGATCAAAATACTAATTTAAATAATAGAATTAAAGAAACAAAAATTATTATTGATAAATTTACTTCTATTAGAGATAATTTTGAAAAATGTCATGAAGCTTTAGATGAATATGTTAATGTTTTAAAACCTATTTATCAAACTTATTTAGCATATGAAAAAATTAATTTTAAAGAATTAGAGAAAACAAGTACACCAGATGAATTAAAAAATTTATTAGAAAGTTTTAAAGAAAAAGACAAAGTAATAAAAGCATTAAGGCCAGTAAAACATATAGGAATATTTGAATTTCAAATAGAAGATTTATTAGAATTAATATCAAATGCTCCAAAAAATTGGATAGAAAAAATAAAAATAGTAATACCAAATGTATTAGTATTTAAAGTAAATGAATTAATAGATAAATTAAATGTTTATCATAAAAATTTAGGAAATCCAGTAACAGATGTAGAAACATTTATAAAATTAAAAAAAGCAGTTGAAGAATGTAATGCAGGAAAAGCAAAAACTGAAGAACAATCAAATGATATAGTAGATTTACAACAAATATTAGAAAATCATAAAGAAATAAAATTACAAGATTATGATGCAAAAAGAGTTATTGAATTAAAAGATATTAATGTAAAATATGAAAGGAAATTAGATGCAAGTTCATATTTTATTGATAATAATATTCAGAAATATAGACTTGATTTAAAAGTTGAAATTGCAAATTTTGATAATCAAATTAAAGGAATGATAAGTGAATTAAATAATGAAACTTTAAATAAATATAATGAAGATACTTTTAATGCAATTGATTTTCTTGAAGAAAATTCTTTAAAAATACAAAAATGTGTTCAATCAAAAGAAAAATATCAACAAGAAGAAGATGATTTAGAAATAGAAGAAAATCAAAAAAGTAATTTCCAAAATTTAGATAATTTAGTATATGATCAACAATTAAAAGTAGATATTTGGACAAGTGTAAGAGAATTTCAATTTAAAAAAAGTGAATGGGAAAAACAACAAATTCTTTCAATTAAAATAGATAAAATGAAAGAATTATTAGAAAAATGGGAAAATTTATGTGAAGTTGCTTTAGTTGATTTAGATATTCCAGGAGTACCAATTGAATTTAAAAAAAGAATTGAAGTATTTAAATCTTTAGTTCCAATTTTAACTGCTTGTCAAAATCAAAATATACAAAATGATAATCTTTTAAATCAATTATTATTTGATTTATTAAGAGTTGAAATGAAATTAGATGATCCTTTATTTACTTGTGATAAATTAATGAATATTCCTGATATTTTTGATAGAGTTGATGAATTTGAAGAATTAAACTTTAGAGCAAATGAAGAAAAGAGATTAAAAGATTTATTAAAATCTATCAGTGATAATTTTTATCCTAGGAAGATCCCTATTAAAATGTCTTATAAAAAAGGTGATTTTGATGAAGAATTTGAATTTGTTGAAAAAAATATTATGATTATTAATAGGATTTATCTTGAAAAATATGTTAATATTATTTTTAAAGATTTAGAAAAGGTAAATTTTGATTTTAGAAGATATCAAAATTTATTATTTGAATATTCAAAATTTCAAGATTATGTTATAAGAAGTTCAGGAATTATGGAAAGTCAAGAATTTGCAAAAGAAATGCCAACTGAATATAAAAAATTATTAAGTGAGAATTTAAAAAGAAATTTAATGAAAAACTTTAAAGATTTCCCAAATGTACAAAGATTTCTAGAACATGCATATGATAAATCATTAAATTTAATAAATACAATAATTCTTAATTTTGAACAAAATTATAAAGCAATAGCAATATTTCTTGATAAAAAAAGAAAAGATAATCCAAGATATTATTTATTATCAAATGATGATTTAGTTGAATTATATGAAGAAACCCCAGATATAAAAACAAAAATAATATTAAAAATATTTACTTATTTAAAAGAAATAAATATTGGAAGTGAAACAGATGAAACAATGTCAATATTAACAACAGATAATGAATCAATTGTAATTAAATATACAAAAAGTACAAAAACAATAAAAGATGTTATTGATGTTATGGATACTTGGTTAGTTAAAAGATTAAAAGATAATTTTAAAGGTTTTAAAAAAGAATATGAAGCTTCTTTCAAAGCAAAAAGTATTAAAAAACCAAAAGAAGTTATTAAAGAAATGATATTAAATCCTGATAATTTAGGTCAAGGGATTTTTAATTCAATGTATTATTTAATGATTGATTCACTTGAAAAATGCTTATTTAATGCTGAAGAAGCATTTGATAAATTATTTGATTTATATAATGAAATAAAAGATGAAAGAATAATTGATTGTATTGATATGATAAAAAATCCAAAAATCCCATTTATAAAAAAGCGAATAATAATAAATATTATTTCATTATATAATTATACAAAATCAATAATAGAAATATTAATAAGAGAAGATGTAACATCAAATTCAGATTATTATTTTTATAAATTAATAAATCCAAAATTAGAAAATGATTCTTATATTTTACATTTCTTAAACTTTACTTTAGAATATGGATATGAATATGTTGGAATACAAAATAATTTTTTAATGTTACCAGAAGCAGAAAAAACTTATTTAGTTCTTGCAAATTCAATGATTTTAAAAAGACCTTTTCAATTATATGGTGTAAAAGAAACAGGAAGAAATGAAACAATAAGAAATTTTTCTAATTTATGTGGTAAGAGAATTAATTATATTTCATCAAATGAAAATTATTCTGTTCAAGCTTTTAATAATGTTTTACTAGGTAATTTAAAGAATGGATGTTGGATTTGTATTGATAGAACAGAAAATATGAAATTTGAATTATTAGAAGTATTAGCAGTTAGAATTTTAGAAGTTTATAGAATTTTTAGAGAATGTGGTGAAGATGATATTTATGCTGAAAATGGTGAAAAATATCAAATGAAAGTTAAACAAATGAATATTTTTATTTATAGATATTTACCTTCTGTTAATGTTTTTAATAAAAATGATATTCCTGCTAATATTAAAAATTATTTTAGACAAATTGCTATTCCATTTTTTGATATGAAATTTTATATTTATAATATGTTAAATAATTTAGCTATTGAAAATTGTAAAGAAATGACTAATAAGATTTATTATACTATTAATTATGCTAATTCAATTATTAGTTTTACTAAAAAAACTAATATTCAAGTTTATGTTATTAGAATGTTAAATGTTGGTTTATTGAAAAAAATAGGAGAAATAAATAATGAAAATTTAAATGAAAATATTAGAAATATTCTAAAGGAAACTTATTCTTTATGGATGAACTCAAAAGAATTAGAAGAATTTAGAAAATTTGAAAATGAAGTTTTTAATATGAAAGAATATGAAAAAGATATTAATCCAGTAATAGAAAGTGAAGATCCAGAAATAACAAAAATAATACAAGAACAATTAACAGAATATAAATTTAGTAATAATTTATATGAGCAAAAAATAACATATATAATGAATTCTTTAGAAAAAAATCACAGTTTTGTATTATGCGGTCCACCATTATCAGGAAAGACACAAATGATGGTTTTATTAACTCAAATATCAAAAAAATTAAATGAATTAAATTCAGAAAAATATTCAAAAATATTTTCAGTAAAATTATATCCAAAAACAAAAACACCAACAGACTTTTTCTTTACAAACAAAGCAGATAAAGCATATAAATTTAATAATAACTTTTTTTATAATATGTATCAATTATTTAATTCAGATAAACAAGATATATTAATAAAATTAAATGAATATTATTCACAATGTTTAAAAATGAGGAAAAAAAATACATCAAATGAATCACTTTTTAAATTAATATTTGATAAAAAAGAAGAAGATGAAATAGATAATAATGATGATAGAGATGATGAAGAAGAAGAAATGGTTTATAGGAGAAATAGAGATGAATCAAATGTTTTAAAAGATGATGTTATAAAAGTTTTAGTTTTTGATGGAAATATTGATAGTAATTGGATAGAATATATTAATTCAATTTATGGTGATAGTAATATTTTTACTTGTTCTGATGGGAATACTTTAAATTTAAATAATAATTTTAAATTATTTTTTGAAGTTGATAATTTAAAAAATGGAACTCCTGTTTTTTTAACTAGACAATATATTATTCAATGTGATTATAATAGTTTTTCTTGGGATAATATTTTATATAGTTGGATTGAGTCAAATGAGAAAATTACAGCAAATTCAGATTTGAAAAATTATGTAAGAGGTTTATTTGAAAATTTCTTTCCTAAAATTTATGATTTTATATTAAATAATAAATATAAAAATATTAATTTTGGTGAAAATTATGTTATGAAAACATTAATAAATATTTTTGATTCTATTTTACCTTTATTTAACTTTGAAGATAAAAAAATAGGAAGAAAAAATTTCCATGTAATACCAAAAATAGAATTAATAAAAAAAAGTACTTTATCAATATTTATTTTCAGTTGTGGTTGGACAATGAATTTCTTATCTAATTTTATAATAAGAACAAAAATAGAAAAATTAATTGGTGATATATTCAAAGCTGATGATTTAAAAGGACCAATCTTTGATTATTATATTGATGAAAAAACAAATGATTTTGAATTATGGTCTAATTTATTAAAAGATGAAATTTATCAAAGTGAATTTGGTGAAAAAGGAAAAACATTTTATTATAATAGAATTTTTATTCATACTCTAGAAACAATTTCATATTATTGGTTATGTGAAAAATTTATAAATATGAATATTCCATTTTTCTTAAATGGAAAAACAAATTCAGGAAAATCATTTTTATTAAATTCACTTCTTGATAAAATGTCATATAATGATTTATCAATTAAAAAAATTAAATTTTCATTATCATATGCATCAACACCAGAACAAATAGAAAATTATTTATATAGTAATTTAGATATTTTAAAAAGAGATTCATATGGAGATAAATATGGTAAAACTGTAGTTTTATATATTGATGATGTAAATTTGAATTTAAAAAAAGATTCTTCAGGTTCAAATTATGTTTTTGAATATTTAAGACAATTAGCAGAAAATAATTATATTTATGATCAAAAAATGAATTATTTTGTTTATTTGGATAATTTTAATATTTGTGCTTCTGGAAATATAAATTCATATCCTCATAATGAACAATTTGATAGATTAGTTTCAAAATATGTTTTTGTTACTCAAGTTCAATCAGAAGATTTTTATCTTCCTATTTTAAAACCAACTTTAGAATTTCATTTAAGACAATATATTCCTAATACTTCTGGAATTACTGCAACTCAATATATTCAAACTTTAATTAAATTAAATTCTTTATTATGTGAAAATATTATTAATGAACCAAAAAAAACTCATTATGCTTTTTCAATTAGAGATATGATTAAAGTTGTACAAGCTTTTCATTTATTTCAACCTAAATCAATAAGTGAATTTACAGAATATTTAAAAAAATTATTTTTCTATGAAACTTCATTAATCTATGAAAGTAGAATGAATAAACAAGAAGATATTGAAATTTTCAGAGAAAAACTTTGTGAAGCTTATAGTTCTGTTTTTAAACAAGATAAAGTTACTCCAAATGATATTTTTAATAATTGGAATAATGAAGATTCTTATCTTTATTGTAATGATTATGATAATTTTAATGGAGATAATGAAGATTTGAATAAAGATCATATTTTTTCAAATAAGAAAACTTTAGTTGATTTTATTAAAAATAGAATTTCAAGATTTTATAGAGAAAAAGATATTAAAAATACTAATTTAATTGCTTTTGATCAAAGTAATATTGATAATATTATTAAAATTTCTAGATTTTTAGAAAATCCAAATCCTAATTTAATTCTTATTGGAAAGAAAAATTGTGGAAAAAATTTATTATTCAGATTTTCTGCTTTTATCTCAGGGATTGATATTATTGATGTTAATGCTTCATATAATAATAGTACACCAGAAAAATTTATTCAAAATGTAATAAATCCATTTTTATTAAATGCAACAATAAGAAATAAAAAAACAATTTTATTCATTTCATCAGAAATAACTTCAGAATATATTTTTGAAATAATAAATAAATTATTAGATATAAAAGAAATAATTAATAACTTCATTTTCTTAACAAAAGAAGATTTAGGAAGAATATCAGAAGATGATATAATACCACGTTTAGAAAATAACATTTCAATTTGTATAGATTTAATACCAAAAACAAATGAATATATTAATTTATATCAAAATTATCCATCAATAACAAAAAAATCTCAAGTTATATACATTCATAATTGGAGAGAAAATGATTATAAATTATATGTAAATCAATCAATTGAAGGAATAGAAATTGAAAATAACAAAGATAAATTCCCTGAAATTTTCTATAATACATATTTATATACAAAAAATTTATATGAAGAATATTCAAAAAAAATAGGAATGAAAATTCTAATTAATCAAAAGCATTATTCATCAGTTTGCAATTTTTATTCTCAAAAATATAAATCATATCAAGAAATTTTATTAAATCGTCAAAAAAGATATTTCGATTCAATAGAAATGATAAATAAATCAAAAGTCTTAATAGAAGACTTATCAAAACAAATAGAAGAAGTAGTTCCAAAAAAAGCAGAAATAGATAAAAAAACAGAAGATAAAAGAAAAGAAATAGCCCAACAACAAAAAGATAAAAATACATGGAGAAATAAAAAAACAGATGAAGAAAAAACATTAACATTACTAGATGGTCAAAGAAAAGAAAAACAAGGACAATATGAAAAAATAATACAACCATTTACAGATGGAATGCAAAAACAATTAAATCAAGTTAATAAAATAGTTCCTGCTGATTTAACAGAAATAAAAAATACTTGGGATGGATTAACATTTGGTAAATTTGTCTTAACTAAAATATATGAATTATGTGGAGAAACAAATTTAGAATGGGATGCAATAAAGAAAAATTTAGATATTAAAATAATAAAAAATTTCACTTCAATTAATCCAATTTTAAATCAAAAAAAATTAATTGATACCACAAGAGAAATTACAAATCATCCTGATTTTACAACTGGAGAAAAATATCAAAAACCTTTTAAAGCTTGTGGAACTTTTTGTGATTATTTTAATGCTTTAAAGAAATATTTTGATGAGAGAGATAATCAAAAAGAATTATTAGATAATATTGAAAAAATTAAAAATGATATTGATGAACATAAAAAAATTATTAAACAATGTTCTACTAATTTAGTTAATATTGCTACTGAAATTGAAAAATTTGAAAAAGATTTAATTAATTTTGATAATGAAAAATTTAATGTTAATTCTCATATGAATAAATTAGAAGGTATGAAACATTGTTTTGAAGAATTAATTACATCTTCAAATGAAAAAATTGAAATATGGAAAAAGAAAAAAGAAACTGTTGATATATTATTAAATAATTTTGATTTTTATTTATATGTTATATCATCATATTTATATTATGCAGGGCCTTTAAATAAAAATTTCAGATTAAAATTAAAAATGTTTTTATATTCTCAAGCTAGTCAATTAGGAATTGAAGATATTAATACTTTTCCCTTTTATAAAATATTCCTAGAATTACTTGATTATATAAATAAAGATCATGAATTTTGTTCTTCAATTTCACAATATAATGAATTTTTATCAGATAATTTTACAATAATGTATATTTTACAAAATAAAATTCCATATATTATTGATTATAATAGAATTGCAATTGATTGTATTTCATCATTTTTAGAATTTACTAATCCAAAAAGTATTGTTTCTACTAATTATAATGATATTAATGGAGTTGGTGAAATGTTTGAAAAAATAGAATCTTCATTAAAAGGTGGTGTAATATTATTTATTGATAATTGTGAAGGGAATATTTATCATATTTTAGACAATCTAATTATTGATAATTCTACATATAATTCTGAAAAAGGAAGATTTTGTTATGAAATTAAAGATAAGAAAATGGAAAAAAATAATAAATTCAAATTATATTTAGTAAAATCAAGAACTAACTCAATTATTAATGATAAAGTATTTACAGATTGTGTTGTTGTTAATTTCAATTGTCCAAGTGATTATATAGAAAAAAAAATATTAGGTTATTTAGTCGATGAACAAGATCCAATAACATATCAACAAATAAAAAAATTAAGAATAAATATAAGTAAAGATGAATTTAAATTAGTAATAAATGAAAATAGATTAATTAATTTTGCATATCAATTTGATTTTACTGGTCATTTAGAAAAATTAGATAACAACCAAACTCAATTAGATAAATATAAAGTAGAAATAACAACACATAGTACATTACAACAAAAAATAAAAAATGATAAATTAAGATTAACATATGATTTAAGTGAATTAGAACGTTATAAATTAATAATAAAAAATAGTTGTAAAATTTATAAATGGATTTCACATTTCTTTAATTATGATAATATATACATGTTTACATTAGAATATTATTCAAATCTAATTAAAGAATTTTATAAAAATAAATTTGGTATTTATAAAGATAAAGTTAAAAAAAGGAAAAATAAAAATTTTATTTTACCAGATGAAGAAGAAGAACAAGAACATAAATCTGAAGGAGAAGAAAGTAATGAAGATGAAGATGAAGAAGATGAAAATTCAGAAGAAGCAAAAGAAGAAAAAAAAATAGAAGAAAATGAAGAAGATGTACCAACATATGAAGAAGAAGATTTAATTGAATTTGTTGTTTATTTATATAATAAAAATACTTCTTTATTCCTTCCAAATCAAAAAAAAAATATTTTACTTATTTTATTATTTTTCTGTTTGAAAGAAAAAGAAGAAATTCCACCATCATATAAAAGAATAATTATGTTAATTAATGATGTATTCTTTAATAAAAATAGAGATTTTGAAAAATATAATGAAAAATCACCAATTAAAGGAATAAATGATCATCAATGGAATTCACTTAAAGAAATAAATGAAAGAGGAAATTATATTTTTTCAATATTAATTAATAATATGGAAACCAATGTTTCAAAATGGGAAGAATTTATATTAAAAGATATTCCAATATTTAAAATTTTTGATGAAGATGTTGAAAGTAGTATGAATACTTTTATTAGATTTATTTTCTTTTCTATTATTAAACCTTATATGAGTGATGCTTTAATTACTTATTCTATTAATAGTATTTTAGAATCTAATCCTGATAAAAAAATTTCTTTAGATAATAATATTTGTAATCAACTTAATGAACCTTTCTTTGAAGATTTTACTGTTACTAAAAAACCAATTTTATATGTTGAAAATGAAAATGAACAATTAATTTTAAATAAAGAAATTAGAGATTATTTATTACCAACTTTAGCACAAATTAGAAAAGTTTCTGAAAATAATCAAAATAATAAAGAAATTGATATTGAAACTTTATCATATCGTGAAATAATACCAAATAAAATTGAATTAAGTAATGCAGAATTAGATTTTATACATAATTCAATGAAAAATGGAGGTGTAATAGTAATAAAAAATGCTCATTTAATAAAAGAATCAATTATGAAATTATTTGAAGAATTTAATGATCCAAATACAGTTTTAAATGAACATTTTAAATTAATATTTACTGAAAATCATAATTATCCTCTTCCAACATTTTTTTATGAAAATTGTAGAATTGTAAATAGAGATTTAAATGTAATTACAGAAATAAAAGATTACATTATTGATTTAATAGAATTAACAAGTTATGATATTTATAATAATTTAATGAATTCACAAAATCAAAATTCGAGTGCTTATTATATTAAAAAATTATATATTTATTTTACTATTGTTCATGCTGTTTTAGTTCAGTATTCTTGTTTAAAAACTACTATTTTTAGAATTCCTATTGAATATAAAAGAAAAGATTATTTTAATTTATTAAAATTTTTGATAGGATTAATTAATTCATTTTCTGAAGATAAACAAAAAGAATTAGTTAATAATGATAATATTTATGGATTTACATATGAAAGTATAATTAAACTTTTCATTGATATGTTTATTGATACTAGATTATTATATCCTGAAGATGTTATAAGAATTAATCAAATTGTAAATACTTTCTTTGATAATGATAATTTCTTAAATAAAAATTATTTATTTTCATTTGAAGATTTCATAATTGAAAATATTAAACCAGAAGATATACCAGAAGAAGAACTTGAAAAAATGAAATCAGATGATAACAATAATACTAATAATAATCCAAATAATCAACAAAAAGGAAAAGATATTTCAAATACAAATACAAATCAAATAATAATACCAAAATCAGTTTTAATAAAAAAATTTAAAAATATTCCAAATGAACAATTTAATTCATTAATTTTTGGAATGAGTTCAAATTTATTAAAAGACAATTCTCAAAATACATTAAAATCATTTTATAAATCAATATCAATAGGATTAATAGGAGATACATTAGATAAAATAAACATATCAAAATTAAATACAAAAAATATGGTTTATTCAATTAATGAAATAAAAACAAATATTCCAGATCCATTATCAATAACAGAAGCAAATCCAGCATTATTTAAAATAAATAAATTTGATGAATTCTTTAATCCATTTGATGAATCTTTACAAACTGAAATTGAAAATTATAATAATTACTTATCATTAATATCAAATGATATAGACACAGTAAATAAAATATTTAGATGTGAAATGTTTTTAACTGATGAATATTTTGAAATAATGAGAAGTTTATCAAAAAAAGAAATACCAGATAAATGGAGATTACATAAATCAAAAAGAAAACTTTTAATAGCTGATTGGAAAATAATGGTTAAAGAAATATTTAATGAAATTAATGAATGGATTAAAAATGCATTTCTTAAAGTTTATGACTTATCACATTTTTCAGATTATAAATTATTCCTTAATAAAATTCCTTTATATTTTAATAAAAAATTACCTGAAAATTCTGCTACTCCTGATATATTAAAATTAAAGTTTTTCTTTACTAAATTTAAACAAAATTCAGATTTGACTGATGAAGAAATTGGAAAATATAAAAATGCAAATGATAATAAAGAAATGATATTTATTAAAGGAATTAAATTAAATGGATTTGTTGAAGAAAAAGAAGAAGAAGGATTTGTTTATAAACAAAATGATTATTTTGATGATGGGGAATTATGTCCTATTATTGGAGTTACTTATACACTTTTGAGTTTTAAAGATGATGAAGATAAGAAAAATGATGAAAATGAAGAAGAAGATGATGATGAAGAAAAAAATGATTAATTATTTTTAATCAAGTGAATTATTGAAAGTTAAAAGATAATAATATACTTTTTTAATAAAATATATAATTAATATTTATATTTTTTTTTAATTTAAATTTTTTTTTTAAGTTAATAATTTAATTTTTGATAAATATGATAATAAATTATATTATTATTATTAATACATTTAGAATTATTTAATTATTCATAATCTAAATAAATAAATTATTTTTAAATTTAAATATTAATGTCCCAAAGACCTGATGTAAAAAGAAAAATTACTCTTCCTTCAAAAAGAGAAAAGATAAAGAAAAGAAAAAGTAAATTATTTAAAAATTCAGAAGACTCTATTTCAAATTCAGATGATGAGAAAAATAAAGAAAACTTAATAAAAGAAAATATAGAAGAAGAAACAATAACAAAATTAAATTTTAATAATGAAATTTCAGATGATATAATTTTTGATATTAATACTCCAATTTTAGATAATGAAAATAATGATGAAAATAATAAAAGTATATTAAATGATATTTGGAATTCTATTGAAGAAAATAATAATGATTATCCTATAAAATCTCAACCAATAGGAAAAATGAATTTATTAAGAAGTAAGGCTAAAAAATTAAATTTTAATGAAAAATTTGGAAATATTGAAAATAATGGTGAAAATTTCTCTTTTACTAGATTTCAATCAAAAAGAACAAATTTTTAATCTAATTAATATTTTATATAAACAAAATAAAAAAATTTTTTATTATAACATTAAATAAAATATATTATTATATATAAAATAGAATATTTAATTTATTTTTTACTTTGAAAAACCTAAATAAGCTATAAAAGTCTTTCCAATATATCTACAATTAATTCCAACATATTTTAAATCTGGATTTAATAAAACTTCTCTTTTTTTAAAATCATTTTTTTCAGTGTCATCAACCACCATTAATAAAGCAGAAATATTAGGATCTTTTATTAAATCTTTGTAAAAAAATTCAAGAGAAGATTTTTGTTTAATTTTCTCAGCTTGTTTAATTAAATATTTATTATCATATATTTCTTTTTTATTATTTGGAAGATTTATTAATAAATTATTATCCATTTCTAAAGGAGGAATTGGTATCATTTCTCTTAATCTTTTTGATGTTTCATAAAAAGCATTTTCTCCTTTATTTAAAGCAACTTTTACTTTTTTTTTAAATATTGGTTTTTCTATATTTTTTTTTTCTCCTGTAATTTTATCATTTATTATTTGATTTTCTATTTTAATATATTTTACTGCATAATCAACTTTTTCTGCATATAAATGAGGTTTTGTTCTAATTATATTTATTATTTTTAATAATGTTTCAGGGTAATTTAAATTATCTATTTCATCTGGTTCATTTATATTTGTTTCTGTTACATTATTTATTTCATCTAAATTTTTTTCTGTTTTTTTTGAATTAATATTTTTTAATATATTTTTTTGATTAATTTCTTGTTCAGGTTCATTTATTTTTTCTATTAAATTATTTAGCTCAAATTTTGAATTTGATTGATCAAAAAAGGATGATGGATTATTATTTTTTTCATTTTTTGATATTTCATTAATATCTTCTAAATGAGGAGCATATTTAATTAAATCATTATATTCATTATTGTTATTTTCTAAATTTTCTTTTTCTGATACTGTACCCATATTTTTAAATTATAATCAATATTTAAATTTATTTTTATTATTATATTAAATTATTTATAAAATTTAAAATAATTTTAATGGTTGATGAAACTAGAAGATTAGAAGATGAATTATTAAAAGTAATTAAAAAATTAGAAAATAAAATAAATTTAAAAATAGAATCATTAATCACAGAACAAGATGAAAAATTTGAACAAATAACAAATCAAATAAAAAAAACTAATATAAAATTTGATCATTTAATAGAAACAAGTGAAGATAATAAACTCAAATTAGAAAAAATAGATAATTTACAAAAATTTCAAAATAAAGCAAAAGATCAATTAATAACCCATGAAATAAAAATAAACACAATAAGTAAAGATTTTGAAAATGCAAAATTTAAATATGATAAATATTTCATAGACAATTTAACAGTCCCTGGAATAATAGGAGATTTTTGTAAATATCATTCAATAAAAGAATATATAGAAGTAAATGTAAAAGAAATGGCATCATTAATGAAATATAAAGAACAATCAGATACAGATTTAAAAACTTATAAAGTTAAATTAGAAAATTTAATCAGTCAATTTAATTTATCTTTAAATCAATTTACTTCTCAACAAATTGAATTACTTAATAATACTAAAACTGAATTTAATAAAAAATTACAATTTGAAGTTGAAATGATTAATGAAAAAATTCAAGATGTTAGATTGGAAAATACTAAAACTGGTCATGATTGGATTTTAAGAATGGAAGAAATAAAAAATGAAATTAATAATATTAATAAATTAAAAATTGAATTAAAAAAAGGATTTGATGATAAAGTTAGTGATATTGAAAAAAAATTTAATGATATTGTTAATAATTTTAATGATTTTAAAAGTGAATATTTAAAAATTAAAAATAGATTTATAGAAATGGTTGAATTTATTAAAGATGTTAGATTTAGAAAAAATTTAGTTGATTTTGATGGTATTTCTAAAAGAGAAATTAATAGTTTAGCTAATAAAATTGATTTTAGAAGTAATAAAACTTTAAATGATGAAAATATTAATAAAGAATTAGATTTAAATTATGATATTTATACAGGGGAAAAAGAAGATTATGATGAACATCAAAAAAAAATTATGTTAATTAAAGAATTACAAAGAGTTAAAAAAGAAGAAGAATTAAGAAAATTGGAAAATGAAAAAGTAATTAATGAAAAATATAATAATTCCTTAGTAGAAAAGCAAAAGTCAAGTAAAAATTTACAAAATAATTTAGTTAATAATAATAAACAAAATAGTTTAGAAAAAATAAATAATATTAATTCATCAAATCAGATAGATAATATAAATAATTATAATAAATTAATAAATGAAAATAGTATTAACAATACAAATAATAAAATTATGAATGGACAAAATAATAATAATATATATATAAATAATAATATTAATGATAATATAAATACAAAAGAAAATGAAAAAAAAAAAGAAACCAGAAAAAGACTTTTATCAGAAAATAATAAATATGAAAATGAAATAAACAAAAAAAATAAAGATGAAAAACAAACTGAAATAAATAAATTGAATGATTCATCAGATGAATTAAAACAAGAATTTTTCCGTACATTTAACAATCAAAAAATAAATACATCTCCTAATTTTTCAATGTCAAGAAATGAATTAAAAAAAATGGTAATGTTATCATCTAATAATTTTAATAAATTATCACAAAATGGAAATAAAAATATGAATAATATTAGATATACAAACATAAAAATTATTCAATCAGTTAATAAATCAAAAAAAGCTGAACATCTAAGATTTTATTCAATTGAAGATTATTCAAATCATGGTAAAGAGGCAAAAATTATTTCTTTAAAATGTCCTGATATGACTGATAAAAGTTTAGGAACTAGTGTAAAAAAAGATTTTAATGAAATTTCAAAATATAATAATATAAGTTTTATAAATGAAAAAAAAGAATCTAATGATAAAAATATTAATTTATTACCTCATATTCAAATTAAAGATAAAGAAAATAATATAAAAATTAAAAAAAATAAATAATTAATTAAATATTATTTGTTAATTTTAATTTT
>Ga0256407_10004418_pt1 | contig 23522 bp, 20 predicted proteins | sample RumenRJG_04DNA_FD_193489 | JGI IMG/M metagenome (GOLD analysis project Ga0256407, IMG submission 193489) | Bovine rumen microbial communities from Lethbridge, Alberta, Canada - RJG_04 | ecosystem: Host-associated > Mammals > Digestive system > Stomach > Rumen | place: Canada: Alberta... | reverse complement strand
AGTGTTAAATTAATTTAAAAGGAGGCATTTTATGTCAATATATGATTTTGAAGTAAAAGATGGTGATGGAAATACCGTTTCATTATCCCAATACAAAGACAAAGTACTCTTGATAGTAAACTCAGCAACAAAATGTGGTTTTACACCACAATACACAGAACTAAACGAAATTTACGCAGAATTCAATGAACAAGGCTTTGAAATTTTGGATTTCCCATGCAACCAGTTTGGAAAACAGGCGCCTGGAACAACTGAAGAAATCACTGAGGTATGCCGCTCAAAATGGTTGGTTCCATACACAATCTTTGAAAAGGTTGACGTCAATGGTGAAGATGCATCTCCATTGTTTGAATATCTTAAGAATGAACAGCCATTTGTTGAACTGACAGGTAAGGGGGCTGGAAAACTTAAGCTTGTTGTTAAAATGATGGATAGGCATTACAAGGACAACAATGACATCAAATGGAATTTCACCAAGTTTTTAGTTGACCGTGAAGGCAATGTTGTGCGCAGATTCGAGCCGACAGAAGATTTAAATGATGTAAAAGAAGCTGTAAAGGCTCTTTTATAATTATTTTTTTTAATTTGCATTTCAAATTTATTTAATAAAATTCAGTTTTCTATTTTTGATTGTCATCAGTGTTCATTTTCACTAACTATTATTAACTATGAAGTACAAAATACATTTACATAATAAAGGTGCAAGCAAATGTATAAAAAAATTTTATTACCTACAGACGGTTCATCCTATGCGGATCAAGAAGTGGAAAGAGTGAAAAATATACTCGCAGAAGATGGTGAAGTAATTGTTTTATCTGTTGCAGGCTTATTGACATCCAGCGCTTTTCAATCTAGAAAAAAAGTCAAAAAAGTAAATGATAAGCTCAAAAAGGATGCCCAAAGATATGTTGATAATATGGCGGCCAAATTCGATGACAATGTAAAGGTTACAAAAATGGTCGTTAGAGGTTTTCCCTCAGATGCAATCAATGAAGTTGCAAATAAGGAAGGTGTTGACCTGATTGTAATATCTGCAACCGGTAAAAGTGGTCTTCACAGATTCGTTCTTGGAAGTGTAACTGAAAAAGTGCTTAAAAACAGTGAAGTTGATGTATTGTTAGTTCACAATGAGTAGGTGGAATATGAAGCCAAAAACTATCATAAGCATTGTGATAATAATTTTAGTAATCATTATTGGAGCATTCCTGTTTATCCAAGCCAATTCTCACAATACTAAAGTGGATGTAATTAGTAATTCTTCCCTTAAAAATGGTGACAAGGTTCAAATAGTCCTTACCGATGAGTATAGAAATGTTTATCCTGGAGAGAAGGTTCAAATTAAAATTTTAGATGACTCAGGTTGGGCTAATTATTATGATGTGGTTACTGATAATTCCGGTGAGGCATCAGTTGCTTTGTCCACTTTGGATAATGGGAATTATACAATCCATACAAATTATAACGGAACTCTATTCAACAAGGCCTATCATGGCGTTGACTCATTAGTAATCGATGACGGATATGGTAATTACGGTTACTAATTCTATTTTTTTATTATTGGTTTCAAATCTATCCTATTCTTAAAGGTTGTTTTCTCAAAAATTTGTCTGATAGTTAATATCTGATTTTTACAAATTTTAAATGATTTAAAAGGGCTTTTTTCTTTAAGTATTAATAAGATAAAAAACAAATGATATATAGTATAATATATTATTTTATCAATTTTATCACAGAGGATATTATGAAGGATTTAAAATTTAAAGAGCCAATACTCGTTACAAGACCGTTATTGCCTCCAATCGAAAAATATGAAAAAAGACTAAAAGAGATTTGGGACAATAACTGGATAACTAATTATGGTCCGTTGGAACGTGAATTCCAGGAGAAACTTAAAGGTTTCCTGAATGTAAAAAACATTGAATTTTTTGTCAATGGTCATGCCTCATTGGAAGTGGCTATAAAAGCATTGGATTTAACAGGAGAGGTTATTACAACTCCATTCACATTCGCTTCAACTTCTCAAGCGATTATTAATAACGGTTTGACTCCAGTTTATGCTGATGTCGATGAGGAGTATTATAATCTTGACCCTGACAATATTGAAGATTTGATTACCGATAAGACTTCTGCAATTATACCTGTACATGTATTTGGAAATCCTTGTGATATTGATAAAATTGAAAAAATTGCTAAAAGGAATGATTTGAAAGTAATCTATGATGCTGCTCATGCATTTAATGTTAGAATAGATGGTAATCCTATAGGTTCCTATGGAGATATCAGCATGTTCAGTTTCCATGCAACAAAGGTATTCAATACCATTGAAGGCGGAGCTTTGATGTATGACGATGATGATTTAACATATAAATTAAGGTCAATTAAAAACTTTGGAATCACTCCCGATAATGAGGAAGTGCAATTTTTAGGTGTTAATGCTAAAATGAATGAGTTTGAAGCAGCAATGGGTTTAATTAACTTGGAATATGTTGAAAATGCAATTGCTAAAAGAAAAGTGATTTATGAAAAATATTTGGAATGCCTGTCAGATCTTGAAGATCAGGGCAAAGTAAAAGTTTTAAGGCCTAAAAGCAATGTTGATTATAATTATGCATATTTCACAATTAAATTGAATACATTTGATGAAAAGGATCATTTATTTAATAAATTGCCTGAATATAATGTTTATGCCAAAAGATATTTCTATCCTCCATGCAATGAATTTCCAGCATACGATTTTGAAAAGAATACGCCAATTGCCAAAAATGTCAGTGATACAATCCTTTCACTACCTTTATATTTGGATTTGACTGTTGAGGATGTTGAAAAAATTTGTAAAATCATTGAAATCGAATTGAAATGATTGTGGTGTTTTATTCATGAGTATAAAAAGTAAGGGTAAAAAAATTGCTAAAAAACTCTTAAATAAGTATTTCAGCTATTATTCAGTGCCTACAGTAGAGTTGTCTTTACAGGATGGAACTATAATAGTTAAAACAACCAAAAGGGTCATGCCAAATTCATTCATTGAAATTAAACATAGGTCAAGTGGTAAAAGATTATTGCGTAAAGTAAAATCTTCAAAGGCTGTTTTTGAAATCTCTGAACTGGTTGAAATGACTCAAAGCGGAGCACTGGATTTTTATTTTAAATTCAAATCAAATGATTTGTTCTATAAAAAGAGGGTAAAATTCATTCCTTCAAACCAATTCTTTAAGGCAATATCCAGAGAAAAGCATCTGGTATTAAATTCATATAAAACAAATTTCGGGAACCTGTCAATAAAGATTGACGATATCGACTTTGATTATAATATTACTCATTTGGAGAGCGTTGACGATAATAACATCCTGATTAAAGGGGATTTTGAGATATTAAATGAGGATATTGAAAACATTGACAGGGTTACAATCATGGCAAATCACAGGTTGGACAGTCAAAGTAACATTTTCGACATGAAATTCAGCCCCGATGAATCAAATAATAAAAAATATACTTTTGAAGGAATAATTGACAAAATAAATAATTCAGATAAGACAATCCTCGATTTAAGAATGGATTTTTATCTGAGACTTTATGATGATGATATCTATTATCAGTCTTTAATTGTCTTATCAACTTTCAAATACTTTGAAAATGATGAAGACAGATTTTTGATTAAGCTTGATGTTGACGGCAATGTCTATTCTTATTATGCTACTGAAAACAAACATTCGCTTGCTTTATGGATTACAACCGAAGCGGCATGGTGGAGATCATATACGATTGCATGCGGAAGGACAATTTATGAAGAGGCTTCCAAGACCAGAATCGATGAGAATATGATTTTCTTTGAAAGCTTTTTTGGAAATGCCTATAGCGGTAATCCAAAGTATATCTATGAAAAAATGCTGGAGATGGGTTTGGATAAAAAATATACTTTTGTTTGGGCTTATTCCGGAGAAAATAAAGATATCATTCCTGGAAATCCTATAATCGTTGACAGATTCCAGCCTGGAGACTATTATAAATACCTGGCTTTGTCAAAGTATTGGGTAAACAATATCATATTCCCAATTCACACCAAAAGGCCTGGAAATGTTTATTTGCAGACTTGGCACGGCACTCCACTTAAGAAATTAGGTTTTGACATTACTATTCCTGGGCCTGAAGTTCAGGGCAGACAGAATTTCTTCAATGAGTCCAGAAACTGGGATTATCTGTTATCTTCAAACACATATTCTTCAAAGATTTTTAAAAGGGCATTCAAATACAATAAGGAAATTTTGGAGTTGGGATATCCTATCAATGACATTTTCTTTAAGGATAATGATGAATTTGTTAAAAATTTAAAATCCAAACTTAATATTGATGAGAATAAGAAAGTTATTTTATATGCTCCTACCTGGAAGGATGATGAGAAAAATGATTCCTGGCAGCATTATTTCAATCTGGAAATTGATTTGGAAAGGTTATATGAGGAATTTTCCGACGAATATGTAATCATTTTAAAGATGCATCATTTGGTATCTGAAAATCTTAAAATTGATGAGAAAATGAAGGATTTCGCTGTTGACTTGTCAAGTTATGATGATATTCAGGAGCTGTATATTATGTCAGATATATTAATCACTGACTATTCCTCAGTGTTCTTTGATTATGCACATTCAAGAAGGCCGATTCTATTTTTCGTGCCAGACTTAAATCACTATATTGAGAATGTTAGAGGTTTATACTTGAATATGGAAAAGGAACTTCCAGGACCTCTTATAAAGGATAATGATCAATTAATTTATACTATTAAAAATATTGGTGAAATCTCAGATGACTTTGCTGATAAGTATGATGAGTTTTATCAGAGATTTTGTAGCTTATGTGATGGTGATTCTTCAGAAAAAATTATTAAAAAGATATTTGATTAAGGTGTTTCGATGGGTTTAAAACAAAAATTTGCACAAAAATTAATAAACAATAGCGGTTCACTTAAATATTATAAAAATCAGGTTGATGTTTTAACTAAAAAAGTTGAAAGACTTGAAAAGGCCAATGACTCCAATAATAGACTGTTTAATACAATCTTTCTTGATTATGAGCTGACTCCAAGCCCGTTACTTCAAAGTTTCAGGGACTTGTCCTTGGAATTGTTGAGATTCATGGATAACGTATGCATGAAGTATGATTTGGAGTGGATGATTGAGGGAGGTACATTTTTAGGGGCTATCAGGCACGACGGTTTCATTCCATGGGATGATGATATGGACTCCGGAATGATGAGGGAGGATTATAACAAATTGGTTGATGTTCTTCCCGAAGAGCTTGAAAGAAATGGCCTTAAGGATAATATAAAAATCAATTTCAGGCAAAGAAACGCCTTTGTTGAAGGTGCAACTTCATTTTTACAGTTATTCTATTACAATACATTAAGCGGCGGTGGAGTTGATTTGACCGCACTTGATGTTTTCCCATATGACTATATGAAGCAATATGGCGGTGAAGATATAGGCCAGAAGTATGAGGACGCAAGATTGAAGTTCTATCATGATATTGTGGAAATAGGGGACTATGATGCCACAGTTGAGAGATATCATGAGAACATGGATCTGACATGGGATAGAACCAACCACATGTTGAATGGTGTTGAAGGCCCTCAAGGACCAAAAAGGATTTTAAAACTCAAGGTTTTTGAAACCGATAAGATGCAGCCATTTAAACGTGTTCAATTCGGTAAATACGAATTCCCTGGTCCGAATGATAAGGATTATTATTTAAAAACTTATTATGGAAATTATTGGAATATTCCTAAAGTCCTGACATTCCATCAAAGGATGGGAAGGCTTAGAAAATACCCTGACATTGTTGAAATCTTTGAAAATGAGATAATTAAGTTTGAAGAGATTAATGATAATTTTGAATGATTTGTTGATAGTATGAAAAATGTTTTAGTGTTTCCCTGTGGTTCTGAGATTGGTTTGGAGATTCATAACGCTTTAAAATACAGTAAGGATTTTAAGCTGTACGGCGGGTCTAGTGTAGACGACCATGGCAAGTTTGTATATGAAAATTATATTCCAGACATTCCATTCATAGATGATGATGGATTGTTGGACTTCCTGAATGAAGCTATTGATGAGAATGATATTGATTTGATATACCCTGCACATGATGATGTCGTACTGAAACTTTCAGAACTCAAGGATGATTTGAAAGCCCATGTTGTAGTTTCAAACAGTAAAACATGTGACGTTTGCAGATCCAAAAGCAAAACCTATAAATTTTTCAATGAATTTGATTTCATTCCTAAATTATATGACATTTCCAAAGACAGTTTTAATGATTTGGATTATGTTGGAAAGCTAACTGATGGGGAATTCCCTATTTTTTTAAAGCCTGATGTAGGTCAGGGTGCCAAGGGAGTTGCCATTGCTAATAATATTGATGATTTGAAACATCATTTTACTGAAAATCCTGGTTTGATTGCAGTTGAATATCTTCCTAATGAAGAATATACAATCGATTGTTTTTCAGCCAACGGAAAATTATTGTACTGTGAAAAAAGGCAGAGAATTCGTGTAAAAGATGGAATTAGTGTGAATGCAATAACTGTTCAAACTGAAGAATCAATTAAGGAGATTGCTGAGATAATCAATTCAAAATTGACTTTTGACGGAGCATGGTTTTTCCAGCTTAAGAAGGACAGGAATAATCACTATAAGCTTTTGGAAATCGCACCAAGAATTGCCGGAACAATGGCCTTGCACAGAAATACAGGCATAAACTTCCCTCTTTTGACATTATATGCTCATTTGGGAATTGATGTTAATGTATTGACCAATGAAAATAAGTTAACTATTGACAGAGCATTAACCAATAGATTTAATTATGAAATTGATTATGACAGGGTGTATCTTGATTTTGACGATACAGTTTTTGTTAAAGGCAAAATCAACACTTTTCTTATGATGTTTTTATATCAGTGTGTAAATGAGAGTAAGGAAATAATTTTGATTACAAAGCACATAAAGGATATTCGCGAGACATTAAAAGAGTTGAAAATTGATATTAATCTGTTTGATGAAATAATTACTCTATCAAAAGAAGATGAAAAATACAAATATATGAATGATGATTTATCTGCGATATTTATCGACGATTCCTTTTCCGAAAGGATGGTTATTTCAAATAAGCTAAAATTACCTGTATTTGATTTGGATGCTGTTGAATCATTAATTGATTGGAGAATGTGAGAGTTATGACAAATGAATATAAATTATCTGTTGTTGTTTTAGTTTATAATACCCAATACTATTTGGAAGACTGTTTGGATTCACTTCTAAATCAGACATTGGAGGATATGGAAATCATTTGTGTCAATGATGAAAGTACAGACAACAGTTTGAATATACTGAAGCAATATGCAAGAAAATATGATAATATAACAATCATCGATCAGAAAAATCAGGGCGGGGCTGTTGCAGGAAACAACGGTCTTAAAATTGCAAAAGGTGAATATGTAGCAATAATCGATTCCGATGACATCGTTGTTGAGGATGCCTATGAGAAGCTATACAATAAGGCAAAGCAAACCGATTCAGACATTGTCGCCGGAAAACCCGTCAAATATGTTAGCAGGTATCAAAGGGAGATAACCTATAAAAATAATATCTGGGATGAAGAGAGAACATTCACTGTTGATGAATTCAAAGATATTTACTATGATGTTTTTTATTGGAACAAGATTTATAGAAGGGAATTTGTTGAAAAGCATGACATTTACATGATTCCCGGAAAGATTTATGCTGATGTTCCACTGGTTTATAGGGCATATTCCTTTGCAGATAAAATCAGCATTATCCCTGATGTCGTTTATTATTGGCGTAGACGTGCCCAGGAGGACATCATTGAGGGAAACAGTGATACATCAATCAGTAAAAGCTTGCTTGACATACCTAACATGAAGGACAGGCTTTCCACATATTACTATGCTAAGGATTACTTTAAGGAAGCCGGAAAGGAACAGTATTTTAGTTATGTCATAAAGACATATCTTGAAAGATTCTTTTACCCTATAAAAGGTATTTTAAAAGATGAAAACTTTAAGAAGGCCTATTTAAGTGAAATTAAAGCAATCTTATCTGACATTGATGATATCTATGATAACAACCTGGAAATTAGATACAACCTCTTCTTTTATTTCATATTAAACGATATGGATAAGGATTTGGAGGATTTCCTAAACTTTGATTTGGATGAGCGTTCAACCGTTTATCGTGACGGAAAACTTTATTGGAATGTTAAATACTTTGACAATCCCGATTATAACATTCCTGATGAAGTGTTTGAAATTGGAAAAGCCGAAGATAATTTCATAAATGTTGATGACATTTCAGCGGATTCCAAATTTATTTACTTCAACAATATTGAATTGCCTAGGAATTTAAAAATCAATGAAGTTAAAGTAGCATTTATGGGATTGACAAAAAGGGATTCCCTAAGGGCGAATAACATTTTTGAATTCGGATTGGACGAGGTTGGCGACCATATATATTCGGGTAAGGTAAATGTTGATGAGATAACAAACATTAACAATTATGATGTTCATTTGAAAGTGGTATATGATGACGATTATGAAATATTCAGATTCAAGGAAAGGCTGTTTAAAAAGGAAAATAGTGAGATAGTCGAATTGAATAAAAACAAGGATCTGCGGTTCTATTTCACATCATTAGGCAATTTTTCAATTACAAAAGGATACTGCAGGAATTTCTTTGATTATAGGGCAGACAGCCAATCAATGACTTTAATTCCTCATACTGACGGTGCAGCTATTTATAAGGTTGCTTTTAACTATAAATATGATAACGTTTACTTCTCCAAAAAGGATGAAAGTCCTAAAATCAGATTGCAGAATGAACTGGAATTGATTTGGAAATATTCCATTGAGGAGAATACCAAATACAATCTCAATATTGAAATTCATAAAAACAAGTTTAAATTAAAGAAGGATGCCTTTGTTGACTTTAAAGAGCAGACTGTTGAATATAATGGTAAAAAGATAAGAATATTTGAAGATGATGATGGAAGCATAGCGATAATTTTAAAATGATAATATGAGTGTTGAAAACCCTTTAGTTAGCGTAATAGTTCCGATTTACAATACGGAAGAATATCTTGAAGAATGTTTGGATTCCCTGGTCAATCAGACACTGGAAGATATTGAAATAATCTGCATTGAGGACAACTCCAGTGATGATTCCCTTAAAATTTTAAGGGAGTATTCCAAAAAAGATGACAGGATTATATTGGTGGAAAATGATTCCAATCAGGGGCAATCTGTTTCAAGAAATAAGGGTTTGAGTGCAGCTAAAGGGGAATATGTCGCTTTTCTTGATTCAGATGACCGGATTGATGAAAATGCATATGAGCAGCTTTATAAATTTGCAAAGGACAATGGCCATGATTTAGTGGTTTTCAATGCCATACGTTTCAATGATGAAGGAGTCGAATGGCCATGTATATTGCATTCAAAAGCGGGATATGACAAAACCTATTCAAAAACCAATGTTTTTGAGCATAAGACCTTGATTTATGATACAAGCATGTCAAAATTCATAAGAAAAGAGTTTATTGATGAATTGGGCTTTAAATTTTTAGAAAATACATTATATGAGGATCTTTTGTTTTCAATGCAAATTTTATGCGCAAGCAAATGTCTGGGCATTCTGCCGACCGTTAACTACTATTGGAGAGTCAGAACCAGCTATAACTATTCGGTTACACAGAATGTTTTCAAGCTGAAAAATTTAAAAGACAGGATAATCATTACAAACAAAATATTGGATGTTTTCAACATTTGTGATAAGAATGCTTCTTTATTGGATACATTCTATAAGAAAATTGTTGAAATTGATATCTTGCAGTATATTAATGAACTTGACAGGTGTGAAGAGGGATACCTTGATGTTATGGATAAGGAGGTAAGGCCGTTTACCAAAACACTTCCTGAAGAGTCATTTAGTAATCTAAAAGATATGGATAAACTGAAATATGACTTATTTTTAAAAGGAGACTTTGATTTGTTAATCAAATTGGTAGGTTCTGAGCGTTTATATAAAATGAGAATCAAGGAATTAAACGCAAAAAACAGAAGTTTGAGAAAACAGGTTAATGAGCAAATCAGTGAAAATAACACTCTGCAAAGGGATAATAGAAAGTTTAAAGAAGAAGTCAAATTAATCAAGACCACTCGTGGATGGTTTGCATATAAGACTAAAAACATTTATCAAAGGATTTCTAAAAAGATTTGATTTTGGCGGTGTTAGGATGGGATACAAGGATTTGATAAAGGAAATATCAGAATATTTTGCAGATAAATCTAAAGAGGAATTGGAAAATGAAGTGTTTTACTCCAATCCGGAATTATTCAATGAGATCGCCAAATACAGAAATTATGGGATGCCAAAAAGATATAGAAATGCCTGCAATAAGTTTCCTGTAAATGAAAAGCTATTTCTTTTTGAAAGTAATTTGGCAAAACAGTATACCGGCAATCCCCGATACATTTATGAAAGAATGCTGGAGTTATATCCCAATTATACTTATGTATGGTCATATAATGGGGATAAAAGCATCATTCCCGGAAATCCGATTGTTGTTAAAAGAGGGTCTGATGAATTTTACAGATATTTGGCTCAGGCGGCAGTCATAATCAATAATACTACATTTCCTAATTGGTACCACCGACCCGAAACATTTTATTTTCAGACTTGGCACGGTACACCATATAAGCAGATGCACTGGGATAGGGAGAATAATACAAATCCCCACAAACGTTCGTCCCCTCACTTTTATGCAAAATCTACCGGTTGGAATGCATTGTTGAGTCCAAACCATTATTCCACTGTTAAATTCAGGTCATGTTTTAAGTATAAGGGAAAAATTCTGGAATATGGCTATCCTGCTAATGATATTTTTTACAACGATGAGAAGTATGAATCCAAAAGACGGGAAATCCGTAAGAAATTGAACATTTCTGAGGATTCTCTGGTTTATTTATATGCTCCTACATGGAGAGACGGCGGTCATATCGGTCATTCAATGTTCAAGTTTGATTTGATGCTTGATCCTGTTAAGTTTTTGGACAGCGCTCCCGACAACTCTCTTTTGCTGATAAGAGGTCACCATATGAGTGCATCATCTGAAGTATTGGGCAATCTGGAAGGAAGGGCCATCGACGTTAGTGACTGGGATGATGCCATTGAACTGATGTGTGCTGCGGATATTTTGATTACTGATTATTCTTCCATTGTTTTTGACTGGTATTGCAGCAAAAAGCCTGTCATTTACTTTGTTCCTGACTTGGAAAGGTATGAAAATAAGATAAGGGGAGTTTATTTTGATATCACCGAGGTGAATTGTGGGGTTATCTGTAAAAGTGAAGAAGAGCTATATGAAAACTTGGATGTTCGTGATGCTCCATTTTATGATGATTTCTATAAGGAGTTCTGCGATTTCCATGACGGCTATTCTGCAGACAGGGTAATAGAGTATTGCATTGAAAAATCTAAAGTTCCATTAAAATCTAAAGTTGACAAATTTATTAAAAAAGCTTATAAAAAGATTCTCAAGTAATTGTTGGTGTAAACATGAGTAAATATAAGGATTTGCAGAAGAATTTTTCCAGATATTTGGGTGATAAGACCAAAAAGGATTTGGAAAATGAATTATTTTTGGACCATCCTGAATTATTTAATGAAGTCGCCAAATATAGAAAGTATGGTGTTCCCAAAGTATATAAGCAAGCCTGTAAGGAATATAAACCCGATGAGAAAACCTTCTTTTTTGAGAGTAATCTGGCAAGGCAATACACTGGCAATCCAAGGTATATCTATGAGAGGATGCTGGAACTGTATCCTGATTATACTTATATTTGGTCATATGATGGCGATAAGAGCATCATTCCTGGAAATCCCATTGTTGTAGATAGGGGATCCGATGAATATTACAGGTATCTTGCAAAGTCTTCTGTTGTAATTAACAATACTCTTTTTCCCATTTGGTATTTAAGGGATGAGACATTCTATTTGCAGACATGGCATGGAACACCCTATAAAAAGATGCATTGGGATGTGGATTTGGAATATTTTAAAAAGGGAAAAACAGCGCCCCACTTTTATGTAAAGTCCACAGGATGGAGTGTACTTTTAAGTCCAAATCATTATTCCACTGAAAGATTCCGGTCCTGTTTCAGATATACCGGCAAAATTATGGAGTCTGGTTATCCCGCCAACGATATATTTTATGATAAGGAAAGATATGAGTCCAAAAGGGAGGAAATCCGCAATAAATTAAACATTTCTCCCGACACTTTGGTTTATTTGTATGCACCTACCTGGAGAAACAACAGGGACAATGCCCTAAGCCATTCAAAATTCATATTTGATTTGATGCTTGATCCTGTTAAGTTTTTGGATAATGCTCCTGATGATTCCGTTTTATTGATTAGGACTCATCATATGAGTGTAATAGATGAATCATTGGATGATATGGGGGAAAACATCATTGACGTCAGTGATTGGGATGATGCCATTGAGCTGATGTGTGCTGCGGATATTTTGGTAACTGACTATTCTTCCATTGTTTTTGACTGGTACTGCAGCAAAAAGCCGGTCATTTACTTTGTTCCCGATTTGGAAAAGTATGAAACTTTCATAAAAGGGGTTTATTTTGACATGAGAAAAGTCAACTGCGGCATACTCTGTAAAAGTGAAGATGAGCTGTATGAAAACCTTGACGTTCGTGATGCTCCGTTTTATGAGGAATTTTATGAGCAGTTCTGCTCAATTCATGAAGGAAAATCTGCCGATAATGTTATAGAGTATATCATGAATCGCAATAAGGTATCCTCTAAAAAGAGAATTAAGAATTTCGTTAAAAAACGATATGACTCATTTTTAAAATAATTTGATGACATTCTGCAGATGAACGGCAGAAATTCATCAAAAGATTTGGCGAAAAAATCTGAAAAAAGGACAAATGAGATTTTTTAAACCTTGTTTTTTCCAAATAACTTTTATATGAGGAGATACATAAAGGTTATAATAAATTTAATTTTATTAATAAGGTGTTAATTTGATAAATTTTAAGAAAAAAAGCTTTCTGCTATTGGCGCTGTTGCTTTTAATATTGATGAGTGTTTGCTCAGTTCAGGCAATAGATGTTAATAATGCTAATATTACTGCTGATGCAGGCAATTCCACTGTCAAAACATATTCTGATTTACAGAATCTTGTGAATGATACTCAAGATGGATCTACTTTAGTTTTAAATGAAAATTTTGAGTATAATTCAACTTCCGATGAATCGTTAATTGGCGGTGTTAAAATATCAAAAAACATCACTATTGTTGGTGAGAACAATGCCTGCATCGATGGTGGAGAAGTCTCCAGATGTCTGTTCATTGATTCAAACTGCAGTGTCATCCTAAAAAATATGATATTTAAAAATGGATACAGCAAGAACAGCGGTGGGGGAGTCTATTTAAATGAAAATTCTAATCTCACACTCTATGATTGCATTTTTGATAATAATCATGTTTACAATTCAGATGGTGGGGGATTGAATGCCCAGGTTGGAACAAACGTTGAAATACATAACTGCACATTTTCCAACAATACCAGTACTCGTGTCAGTAAACTGGCTTGGGATGACTATAAGTGTGGAATGGGAAGTGCAATATGTGTCCGAATTGGTTCCAATTTAAGGATATCTGACTCCAAATTTTTAAAGAATAATGCATTTCTTGCCACAATTCTGCTGATTACATATGATGATGTCATAGTAAAATTAAGTACAATAAAGGTTAATAACACCCTTTTTGAGAATAATACCTCAATAAATCGGGGAGTGATTTATCTGGATGAATTGGGAAAAGGCGAATTTTTGAATTCCGTTTTTAAAAACAACAATATTACACATTCAGGTGGGGTTTTGGAGATAGATACTGCAGCATATTCCCTGGTTGAAAATTGCAGATTTGAGGATAATTCTGCCGTTACCGGTGGAGCAATCAATATAAAGGTTTTTGATGTGAATTATCTCTCAAACTCAATAGTGAAGAATTGTGTTTTCATGAGAAACAAGGCTTCCAGTTATGGTGGAGCAATATCTTCAAAATATGGAATAACAGAGGTTTCCAACTGCAAATTTTATTATAATGAAGCTGCCACTTATGGTGGGGCAATATATTCAAAATACGGTTCCATTAAAGTTTCCGATTCAAAATTCGGTGACAATTCAGCTAATGACGGTGGTGCATTATATATCAGCAGCGACCACAGTTCAGTTGTCAACTCAGGATTTGCTAGAAATGCTGCAAAGGATGCCGGCGGAGCAATATATTCCAAAAAAACTGACATTTACTCCGTAGGCTGTAAGTATTCTAAAAATACTGCACCTGTTGCTGTAAATGTTTATGGAGCATTTTTAGTTAAAATCACATACTCCACAAAGGATGCAAAGAATCTAAAAATAAAGATTAAGATATCTTCTCCTTGGAAGGTGTCATTGGTTCAGAAAATCAAGATTAAGTTCACCAGTAAAAATAAGTATACCAGCAAATGGCTCAAAACAGATTCCAAAGGTCAACTGACTTTAACTGTTCCTTCAAAGGTAACAGTCGCTAAAAAATACATTACAATTTCCATGAAAAACGGTGTGGGGTCTGTCAAATCCATAACAAAAATCAAGGATTCCGCTAAATTCAAATATGCCAAGAAAGTTAAAAAAGGTTCAAAAATAGCGATTACAGCTAAAAACAAGGCGACCAAAAAGCTTATCAAAAAGACAAAGTTTAAAGTTAAGGTTTACACAGGCAAAAAGTACAAGACATTTGTTGTAAAATCCAATTCAAAAGGTGTCTTTAAGTTAAAGACTAACAATCTAACTAAAGGACTCCATAAGATTAATGTTGTTTTAAGCAATAGCAAATATAATGTAAACACCAAGTTTTGGGTTAGAATTAAATAGCTTGATTAGTCTGGTGATTAATCAACTTTCTTTATTTTTTTTCAAATTCAATAATTTTTTTAATTGCAAAGACATAACTATTATCAAAGAGTTTGGAGTTGTATGAATTTTGACAAAAATTTCAGTTATTGTTCCGGTTTATAATACACATGATTACTTGAATGAATGTATAGACAGTGTATTGAATCAATCATTGACTGATTTTGAGCTTATATGCATTGATGACGGCTCATCTGATGGTTCTTTAGATATATTGAAGGATTATGAGAAAAAGGATACTAGAGTTCAAGTCATTTCACAAGAAAACAGGGGTCTTGGAGCAAGCAGGAATGTCGGTTTGAATATCGCTCAGGGAGAATATGTTCTGTTTCTGGATTCAGATGATTATTTGAAATCTGATACTCTTGAAAAACTTTATAATGAAGCTAATAGCAATGGATTGGATTTGGTTTTGTTTAAAATTATAAATTTCAATAACAAAACCGGAAAGCAATCCCGCAGTGAATATTTCGACATGAAATTTTTAAAGGACATTGTCAAGGATGATATTTTTACATGGGTTCAGGTAAAGGAGCGCATTTTTGATATTTCGGTCACTGCAACATCTAAACTGTTCAAGAGGGAATTGATTTCAGATATTGCGTTTCCGGAAGGGCTTATATTTGAGGACAATCTGTTTTTCATCAATGTCATTTTCAAGGCCAATCGGGTTTATTTCTATGATGATTATTTTTATTACAGGAGAATACGTCCCGATTCAATTACCAATTCCTATTACTCAAATTATTCCGATTGCATAGTCATATACGAGAGGATAATTGAATTTGTAAAAAGCATAGGAAAGTATGACGAATTTGATTACATGATATTCAATAGACAATGCTTTGACTTGTTTCACAGATTCAAACTGCTCAGGGAGGAGTATAAGGGGGACTATTTCAATAAGCTTAAGGACAGTTTTGCTAATTATAAAGAAGAGCTGGAGGAGAACGGCACTCTTGATAAATGTTCAAAGAGAAGTGTGCTGATTTTTGAAAAGGCCCTAAATTCAGATGACTATCATGAATTTGAATCAGCTATAATCGATTTTGATTTGAAAAGCACTAATGATAAGCAAAAATCAAAAAAAGATTCATCAGCCAAAAAAAATCAGGCTCATAAGAATATTTTCACAAGGATTCTTGGCCGTATTAATAGGAAAGCTTGAAATTTTTCTAAAATTTTATTAATCTCATTATATAAATTAAAATTATGGATAGTGATGAGTTAGTTATTTCTTTATTATTTCCACCTTCAGATTATGTGTCTGGAATAAATGTTTTTAAAAGGATATTGAATAACAAAAGACCCGTTGATGTTGTTCAGATTAAATCGGAATTGCCAAATGAGGACTCGGATATTTTTAATCAATATGTCAATGAGAGGATTTTTTTAGACATCGACTGTGAACTTGATACTCCCTCATGCATTTTAAAATCACTTGAAAAATCTAGGGATTTGATAAAAAGGGATTATGCAAAAATCTATTCACGGTCTTGGATAGCCAACAATCATTTCATCGCTCTGGAGTATAAATTTTCAAATCCCGATGTCTTTTGGATTGCAGAATTTTCAGATCCTCTTATCCTGAACATCTCAAATAAGGTCAGGAATAATAAGAAATTTTTCATTGACAATCTAAACTATATTGATAAGGTTAATGAGCATATAGATGAGCTTAACGGGAAAAGCAATTCTGAATTTCCACTGATTGAAAATAGATCTTCTGTTTTTTTCCTTGCGGAATATCTGACATATTTATTTGCAGACCGGTTAGTTTTCACCAATGAAAATCAAAGGAATGCAATGCTGAATCGATTTTCAGAAGATGTTGGGGAATTTGTCCTTAAAAAAAGCGTAATTGAAAGCCATCCCACTTTGGATGATGAATTTTATCATGTCAAATCCGCCGAGCTGGATTTGAGTGAAGATCACATTAATCTGGCTTATTTTGGTCGTGATTATTATGGCCAAAGGCATTTTGAAAGCTTGTTTTATTCAATCGAATCTTTAAATCATAAATTTAAGGACAAAATCAGAATCTATCTGTTCATTGAGGATGTCCCATTAATGAAAAAATTGATTTCCCCATTATCCTCCAGCGACTGTTTCATTGTTAAAAAACCCTTGGATTATTTTGAATTTTTAAATGCGACCACAAAATTTGATGTATTGCTTGTAAATGATGTAATAACCGATGGTGTCTGGCCATTTAATCCCTATTTGCCTTCAAAGATTTCAGACTATTTGGGCTCTTCACGGGATATTTGGGCGCTTTATGAAAATGGAAGTGCATTGTCCAAGCTTGAAGTGAAATACAAGTCAGACATTAGAGATTTTAACTCCTGCAGGAATCAGTTGCTCAGTATTCTTGAGGATTATGGATTTGAGGATGATGGCTGTTCGGTAAATGAGGATTATTTTGCACACAGGCTAACTGCTCTCAACCGTTTATATGAGTTTGAGTTTAAAAGGAATTCAAAACTGAAAGATGAAAATGAAGCATTAAAAGAACTTAATGAGGACATATTGTCTTCCAATTCCTGGAAACTGACAAAACCATTGAGGGATATTAGAAATAAAAGGTAGTCTTCTTTTAATTTTCAATAATCAACGATAAGTTATGTTTGAACAATTAACAATTACATTAATATATTTAATTAAATAAAAATAATATCAGTAGATAAATTTCTACTATATAGTTATAACTATTTGGTGTTTTAAAATGAATAAAAAGATAGGTATTATATTTGCTTTAGTAGTAGTAGCTTTTTTAGTTATGGGTACTGCAAGCGCTGGTTTATTTGACTTTTTAGGAGGAGGAAATAACTCTGGTAATGCTACAGCGAATGATGAAAGCACATTCATTGTAGGATTTGATGCAGAATTTCCACCTTACGGATTTAAAGACGACAGTGGAAACTACACTGGTTTCGACTTAGACTTAGCAAAAGAAGTTTGTAAAAGAAACAATTGGACATTTAAAGCACAACCAATTGATTGGGATGCTAAAGATGCTGAACTGGACTCCGGTTCTATTGACTGTATTTGGAACGGATTCACTATTGATGGAAGGGAAAACGATTACTTATGGTCTGACCCATATTTCGACAACAAACAGGTATTCGTTGTCAAATCTGACTCAGGCATTTCATCAATTGATGATTTATCAGGAAAAACAGTAGAAACACAAAAAGACTCCTCTGCATTAGCAGCACTTCAAGGTGACAACAAGACTATTGCAGACAAATTTGGAACATTGACTGAAGTAGCTGATTATAACACTGCATTCATGGATTTAGAATCCGGTGCATGTCAAGCTGTAGCTATGGATATTGGTGTTGCAGAGTATGACATCAAAAACAAAAACCAATCTGATGCATTCTCAATCTTGGATAAAGAAATAACCACTGAGAAATATGGTGTCGGATTCAAAAAAGGAAACACTGATTTGAAAGATAAAGTACAATCAACTTTAGATGAAATGTTTAAAGATGGTACTGTAGTTAAAATCGCTCAAAAATACGGTATTTCCCAGGATGCTTTAATACAAAAATAAATTGAATTGGTTTTAGAGGGAGAATTCTTAAATGATATTGAGTAATGTAATTTCACAATTACTTGGAGGTATGGTTACCTCTATTGAGATATTTTTACTTACTCTCTTATTCTCTCTTCCTTTAGGATTGCTTATAGCCGGAGGGAGGATGAGTAAGTTTTCACCAGTAAGGTGGCTGATGAAGATATATATCTCAATAATGAGGGGTACACCGTTAATGTTGCAGCTAATTGTAGTATTTTTTGCACCATACTATGTATTTGGTATGAGCCTATCGCCTGATTTCAGATTCATTGCAGTTATTATTGCATTCACTATGAATTATGCAGCTTACTTTGCAGAGATTTATAGAGGAGGAATTGAGTCTATCAACAGCGGACAATATGAGGCTGCACAAGTGCTAGGTTATTCAAAGTTTGAAACATTCTTTATAATTATCCTGCCTCAGGTATTTAAGATAATTCTTCCTTCTGTAACTAATGAAGTGATTACACTTGTTAAGGATACTTCACTATCATTTGTAATTGCAATACCGGAAATGTTTACTGTAGCTAAACAGATTGCAGCCGCTGACGCTTCAATTGCCGCATTGCTTGTAGCGGGCATATTCTATTATGTATTTAATATTTTAGTGGCATTTGTAATGGAACACTTGGAAAAAAGATTGGATTATTATGAATAGGTGGTAAAATGAGTTTACTGGAAGTTAAAAATCTAAAGAAAAGTTTTGATGATAATGTGGTCTTGAAGGATATTTCTCTAAGTGTTGAAAAAGGTGAAGTTTTAGCGATTATCGGACCGTCAGGTTCCGGAAAGTCCACTTTGCTTAGATGCATAACGGATTTGGAAATCGAAGACAGCGGAGAAATAAATTTTGATGGAACTTTTGGACTGGTGTTCCAAAACTTTAACCTGTTCCCACATCACTCTGTGATGAAAAACATTACCAATGCACCGATACGTGTTCAAAAAAGAGATAAAACTGAGGTTTTTGCCCACGCAAGGAGTTTGCTTAAAAAAATGGGTTTGGAAGACAAGGAAGATGCTTATCCATGTGAATTGTCCGGTGGTCAGCAGCAACGTGTATCAATTGCACGTGCACTTGCAATGAATCCTGACATTCTGTTCTTTGATGAACCGACCTCAGCCCTTGATCCTGAGTTGACCGGTGAGATTTTGACAGTTATTAAGGAGCTTGCCGCTGAGCATATGACAATGGTTATTGTAACTCACGAAATGGTCTTTGCCCGTAACGTCGCCGATACAATTATTTTTATGGATGGCGGAGTTATTGTAGAAGAGGGCACACCTGAAGAGGTTTTCTCATCTGACAATCAGAGGATGAAGGATTTCCTAGGCAAATTTTATGATTAATTATTTTAATCATATCTATTTTTTCATATTTTCAAAGCTACCTTATAATTAATTTGAGCTTCAATTAAATCATCGTTTTATATTTGAAATATCATTTTAATCAAGAATATAACCAATAATATAATTCAATAGGGAATTTTTAACAATAACTTATTTTGACATGTGGATGAGGTAATTAAATTCTTACATTTTTTAAAAAATTTTTTTCAAATTTTGTTAATTTATCAAAAATTATTTTTAATGGGTATTTTTCAAAATTGGCAAATATTTATATAATATTTTTTTCTTAAAATTAATTATTGATATTTATATTTTGGTTGATGATATGAAAACAGCAATTTTGGTTCCATGCTATAATGAATCTGCAACAATCGGAAAGGTCGTTTCAGATTTTAAAAAGGTAATGCCTCATGCGGATATTTATGTCTATGATAACAATTCCACTGATGGCACTGATGAGATTGCCCGCAATGCCGGGGCTATTGTAAAATATGAGTATAAGCAAGGAAAAGGAAATGTGGTCAGGTCAATGTTTAGGGACATTGACGCCGATTGTTATATTATGGTTGATGGAGATGACACCTATCCCGCTGAAACAGCTTTGGAATTTGAAAAATTGATTTTGGATAAAAAGGCGGATATGGTAATTGGAGATAGATTGTCTTCCACTTATTTTGAGGAAAATGATAGGCCATTCCATAATACCGGAAACAAAATGGTCCGTAAGTTCATCAATACCTTTTTTAAAAGTGACTTAAAGGACATCATGACTGGAATGAGAGGATTCAGCTATGAGTTTGTAAAATCATTCCCGATTTCTTCTAAGGAATTTGAAATTGAAACCGAAATGAGCGTTTTTGCGTTAACTAAAAATTTTAAAATAGTTGAAATACCAATCGAATACAAGGACCGTATTGAAGGAAGTGAATCAAAACTGAATACTTATCAAGATGGTTTTAAGGTTATAAGGATGATTTTTTCATTGATCCGTAATCAAAGACCATTGTTTTTCTTTTCAATCGCAACATTGGTCTTATTGCTCATTGCAGGGATTCACTTTGTGCCGATACTAATTAAATACTACAGCACAGGCCTTGTCTTGAAGATACCTACATTGATTATGATTGCAATGGTGGTTATGGTTGCTGCCATGACATTTTTCGTAGGTGTGATCTTGCATGTATTGAAAAAACAGCATGCGGACAACTTCGAACATCATCTGATTATATTAAATGAATTGAGAAAAAAGGATGAATAAAATTGATTGACAAATTATTCGTTGAAAAGACTGACAACGTTTTCCTGCAGTTTTTCAGATATATTTTCGTAGGCGGAACTGCATTTCTTGTTGATTTCTTTTTCCTGTATTTCTTCAGTGACGTTTGCGGAATCTACTATTTGGTTTCAGGTATCCTGTCTTTCATAATATCCGTACTTGTCAATTATATAATGAGTACCAAATGGGTATTCAATCAGGAAAACATTGACAATCGTCTAATCGAATTTAATTTATTCATTCTTATCAGCACAATCGGTTTAGTTTTTACAGAAGTTTTATTATATCTGTTTACTGATGTATTGGGATTATATTATTTAGTTTCTAAGATAATTTCAGCCATTATTGTATTATTTTGGAATTTCATTGCTCGAAGAATAATGTTTTATGGAACAAAATTGAAATAAGTGCAAATTCTTTTGTCATTTTTCTAAAATATTATGGATAGTTTTATCTAATAATGTATACAAATTATTATTATCTAGAGGATTATGAGGTGAAAAAGTAATGCGTTGTCCCAAGTGTGATAGTGAAAATAGCGACACCGCAAAATTTTGTAAAAAATGCGGCAGTCCTTTGAAAAAGACAGTTAGTCATGAAAGCGTGATTAACTCAATGAACGGTAAGCAGAATAGTGATAATAAGACAAAATACATTATCATTGCACTGGCAATTGTTGTTGTTGCTCTTGCAGGCGCTTTTATTTATCTTTATGGATTCAATTCAAATCATAGCGCCGATTCACAGCCTCAACAGCAGGTGCAAAGTGCTAATAATACTGAACCGGCTCAAACTGAAGAATCTTCCAGCTCCCAGCCTTCCCAATCTTCCCAGTCTTCCCAGTCTTCTGAGGCTTCTAAAGCCAAGCCAAAAACCACTTCGATGTCGATTTTGGGGGGAAGCTTTTCAACAGGTGGAGAATTGGAAGATAAGACATATGCTTCAATATATGTTGGACCTGAACACGCCGGTGAAAAGGTAACACTGCAAATTTTCTACTCTCGTGACGGATCAACTTTAAATCATGGAAACATGGTTCCAGTTACAGTAGATTCCAGTGGACATCTTGAAGTTTCCAGTGCGGATGCATACAAGTATTTCCCTGACTATGCTGAAATTAATTTATATGACGGATCCGGAAACAAATTATTGGACACTAGAAGTGTAAGCCTGTCTCCGGAAGCGGGTACTCAGACATTTTAGTTTGAGTACTTCATTTTCTTTTTTTTGATAGATATATAATGAACATTTCTGTTATGAATTTATCTTTTTTTTATTAAATTTAATAATTTAAATATTTTTTTATTGTAAAATATATATGTCATATTGAAATATTTTAAATTTCTTATTATTTTAATTAATAATTGATTCTAAAAACTTGTAAATTAATTATAATCAATTAAATGATTTGATTTTAGCAATGACAATTTTTAAGCAATTAATTATTCATTTTATCAAAAACTTTAAATATGTTTATTTAAATAATATGTAATGTAATTTTGTCTTGGTTTAACATGTTTGCAAGCAATAATGTAAATATATTAGGTCATAAATTTTAATGATTGTCCTATTAATTCTAATTTATAAATATTTTTGTATAAGTTTCTAAAGATTATTATGGATTTTATACTATAACTAAATATTTTTCATTGAATTAATGAGAGTTTCATAAATGATTTAATTTCATTGATTGCAGATGATGTGAACCTGCCATTATAATTATTTAATATACAAAAATCTGATAAAACTTGAGATATCACAATTACTAGGGCTCAGAATAGTATTTTTAAGGCCAATATCAGTATTTCCATATTGATTCTAATATCTGCTACAAAAATTCGAAAGTTCATGATGGTTGACAGAAGGAAATTTAGTATTTTCTTAAAATAAATCTTGACATTCGTACATTTTATTATTACAATTAAGATGAGGATTGTTTTAAATATGGAGATTGATTATGGCTATTCACACGCATGAGCGAATAAAATATTATGATACATTAAGATTTCTAGCTATTTTGGGAATTATCATACTGCATGTTTCCCAGGTATTTCACGATGCAGGTTTAATCGGGGATAAGGTTTATAGCTTGTCTGAAATCACACGTTTTGCAGTTCCAGTATTTTTAATGATGACTGGTGCGCTTCTTTTAAATCGGGATATTGAATTGGGGGATTTTTTTAAAAGAAGATTCACCAGGATAATTTACCCATTCGTTTTGTTTTTAGTTATCCATAGGATCGTTTTTTATATAATTGGGGTTTATTATGATCC
>Ga0256407_10004417_pt1 | contig 23526 bp, 19 predicted proteins | sample RumenRJG_04DNA_FD_193489 | JGI IMG/M metagenome (GOLD analysis project Ga0256407, IMG submission 193489) | Bovine rumen microbial communities from Lethbridge, Alberta, Canada - RJG_04 | ecosystem: Host-associated > Mammals > Digestive system > Stomach > Rumen | place: Canada: Alberta... | reverse complement strand
TTTTCCCAATTAGGCCTAAAGCTGTTTCCGTTTGGATGCTCAATCAAGAAAAATACAACTGAACGAATCCCTTCTTTTTTAAGTGAAATAAGCTCTTCCAAGTGTTTTCTGCCTCTTTCAGTAGGAGCATCGGGAAACTGTGCAATTCCATCTTTAATTAAGGTAACTGATTTTACTTCCACATAGGCCTCATCAACTGGATTGTTATCATCATCTAAATTAGCCAAATAGATATCAATTCTTGAATTGCCGATAGTCTTTTCAGACCCTACAATATCGTATCCGGACAATTCCTTGACTTTTCCATTCAAGATGGCATCTATGACAATCTTGCTAGCCTGTTGAGAATACATTGCAACAAGTGCTCCATTGTTTTCAATCAAATGAAGAGAATATTTTGTCTTTCTGTTTGGATTGTCGCTTGGCTTAAGATAAACAGTTACGCCATCAATCAATAGCTCCTTGCATCTGCCTGTATTCGGCAAGTGAGCCCTAACTATTTCTCCATCAATCTCCACTTCAGCGATGAATCTATTCTCCCGGTTTCTAAAAATAGCTTTTACTAAATCAGTCATTTAATCACTTGAAAAAAAAAAATAAAATTAAAAAAAGAATAAAAAAGAATAATTTTATTATTCATTAATTACCCTATAAAAATATAATTTAATTATTCAATTAAACCATTCATAACAGCACCTAAATACTGTGTCAAGTCCTGTGCTCCGAAACCATATCCTTGAGCTTCATAAGCCAAATCTCCAGCTTTTCCATTAAGATATGGAGCAAGAAGCGCTGCATCAAAACTACTTAATCCTTGAGAGAGTAAACTTAAGGCAATTCCTGCCAATGCATCTCCAGTTCCGCCAACGGTCATTCCAGGATTGCCTGTTCTGTTAATCTTCAACCTATTTCCATTGAAAATGAAATCATATTTTCCTTTCAATATAACGGAACCTTCAATACTTTTTATAATCTTATGAATGGCATCAATCTTATCGTTGACTTTTCTAAAGTCCAAATTCTCCTTGTCTTCCAATTTGACAAATTTCTCAAGATTATTCAAATCATCTTTTGAAACGTTTTTAAAGAATGACTTGAATTCAGATAAATGAGGTGTGAGAATCAAGTCCTCCTTTTTGGAAACAAGACTTAAATCAACTAATTTCAATGCATCTGCATCCAATACCAATGGCTTGTCAATCTTCATTGCCAATACATTGAATAGCTTGCCTGTTTCCTCATTTTGACTTGAACCTGGACCTAATAACACTGCATCAACTTTTGAGGCAAGTTCCAAAATGTCATCTAAATCATCCAAAGACAGGCAATCACCTTTTGCCTCTTTTACAATAAAGTCTTCAGATATTGCCTTTATGGCAAGAGCAGCGTTTTGAGGAGTGCAAATATAAGTCAAATCTGCACCTGTTGCAATAGCTGCCTTTGCTGAGATTGCAGGGGCACCATAATAATCCTTGCTTCCCCCAACAATCAAGACCTTACCGTTATTGCCTTTATGGGAGTCTTTAGACCTATTCTTTAATCTGAGTAAGTCTCCACCTTCAACGAATAGTTCAGCTTCAATTGGAATTCCAATATCGCAGGTGATTACTCCACCAGTCTTTTCCTCACCTGCCAATTTGACGCCAGTCTTGATCTTATGAAAACTTACAGTATAATCAGCTTCAACAGCAATGTCGGATATCTCCCCAGTTAATGGATCCAAACCTGAAGGAGCATCCACTGCCACTTTCAAACCATTAATTGCATTAATCAATTCTACTGTTTTTCTAACCTTTGTTCTAAGTTTTCCTTTGATTCCAGTTCCAAGAAGACAATCAAGCACAATATATTCACTATTTGAGTCAAAATCAAGTTTATCCAAATCACTGGAATCCTTAATGAAATCAACAGACAATCGTGAAACCCTTGGTTCCATGTTCATGAGAATCTCAAGATTGATCAATGCATCATCAGACTTAATCTCCTCTAGAGCATTCAAGCAGTAGACTTCCACTTCAAATCCCCTATTCAACAAATGCCTTGCAGCTACAAAACCGTCTCCTCCGTTTCCTCCAGAACCTGTAAATATTAGAATCTTAACAGGTTTTGAAAACTTGAAAGTTGAAAGGGTTGCCACCTCATCTGATAATGATTTTCCAGCATTCTCCATTAAGCACAAACGAGAAAGCCCCAAATACTCACAATTATAATCTGTTGTCATCATATCAATTGGATCCATTGTTTCACCTTTTTAATCATTTAAAAAAAATTCCTATAAAAATTAGAACAATTTTAAAAAAATTACATAAACATTATATTATATAATCAAACTAATAATTAAATATAAGGACAATAACTGAAAAATTAAAGAAAATTAAAAAAATCTGTGCCATAAGCCAGAACATAAAATTCATAAAAAAGAACTTTTTAAAAAAATAAAAACTGGAATCCGAATGAGGGCTAATAATGAAAGGCATAAAAATCATATACAATTATTCTAGAAGAGACAGAACAGGAATTTATGCAGTGCTCATTATTGTTATTATATTATTATATGGAATTTTAGGATCCATGTACATTATGGAATTGGACATATACGATTCAATATATTACACTATAATAACCCTTGCTACAGTAGGATATGGAGACATTTTCCCAATAACTCCCTTGCAAAAGATCTTTTCTGTTACATTGGCACTATCAGGAGTCGGGATTCTAGCTTATATCGTTACATTTATCATTAGTTCAGTTACACAAAACCTTCAAGATATGAGGAGTGGAAGAATTATGGAAAGGAAATTAGCAGACATACAAAATCACTATATATTATGTGGATTTGGACGAGTAGGTACTGCGGTTTATGAAGAATTAATGAAAAGAAACCAAAAAGTAATCATTATTGAAAAAAATGAGGAAAAATTAGAGGATATTGAAGAGAATGAAAATGTAATCTTGCTTAATGGAAATGCTACTGAAGACAAGACACTTAAAAAACTTAATATAGACAAATCATTAGGTGTGATAGTTGCAACTGGCAGTGATGTTGATAATCTATTTATCGTCCTTACAACAAGGGAATTGTATAATGATGCATGGATCGTTTCAAGGGCAAGCAAAAAGGAAAGCATTAAAAGATTAAAGCATGCCGGTGCAAATAAGGTTATCTCCCCTGAATCAAGTGGAGGAACTGACATCTACTTTGCTGCTGTACAACCTAATTTAATCCATATCACTGAAAAGCATGGAGTCGATTTTGTTGCAAAGGAATTGGATATCCTTAGAAAATACAACTGTCATCTTGAAAATATTGAATACCATCTCCATGGAATCAAGACCCCTGTTTCAAGAACCATTGGTGTTTTAGATGAAAGTGAAGAGGATGCCTTCATTGAAAAAATAAATTCAAATAAAAATGTTCGAGAATCCTTGGAAACTATTTACAACACTGTAAATGAAGTTCATTCCCATTGGGTATCCGGACCTGATCAATTCTTTTTAAATATGGCAATTAAAGAACTTGAAAATGAGGGAATTGTTTTAGGAGTTAATTTAAGCTTTGATGAAATAAATGAGTTTACTAAACAATTTAAAGAGTAAACTCTAAACTCTTTTTTTAAAATCTCAACTAATTAAAACTCAAAATCTATTTTCATTTCCATTAGATTATCAGTTTCTTCAAGTTTATTAACTAGTCTTTCATCCAAATCAGGATTATTGTAGTTATAATCGATTTCTCCAAATTCGCTTCTAGGTGAGAAAGCCAAGTAATCTTTGTCTAAACTAAACTCAATACCACCATTTCCAACGTTTCCACGGGCATCAAGCCTAATCCACTTATTTGAATCTTCAATATAGACTGTATTCAAGGCATGAACAATATGACCTAAACTATCATCCTCAGCTATTGTAAGGAGTTGATAACTGATTCCGGATGGAATTCCATTTGCTCTAAGAAGTGCTGCAAGAAGACATGATTTTGCCCAGCATATACCTGTCTTATTTATTAATGCATCACTGGCTGTCCTTGAAACTATATTTGTTTGTATATCCCATGAGTGTGGAATTTCATCTCTGACAAAGATAAAAGCTCTTTTAATATAATCTGCATCATCACATGATTGATCTTTTAATTTTTGAACCTTTTCTTGAATATGTGGATTCATATAATCAATGCTTTTTGTCTCCAGTAAATATTCCTTCATTCAGACATTCCTCTACCCAATAATTATAATGCAATTTCAAAAAATTTCGTTAAAAAATAGATAACATAGACAGGATAAAAAAAATAAAAAAATAAAAAAAGAAGAGATAATAAAATTATCTAAAAATATTAATACATCATCTTAAGCTAATGTACTAATTAAATTAAATTAAATTTTAATAAATTACAGAATTATTCGAATAATTCGTGTAATTTCATGATGTAAGCACCTAACTTACCGTCGAAGTTACCTGCACTAATTTCAAGTACACCATCAACAGTACAAGCTGCCATAATACCAGCTTTCATAGCTGCTTTTACAGATTCTTCATCTACACCGTCAATAACGATCTCAAATACACCGTCTGCATCTGGTCTGATGTCAGAGTCTACTTGGTCTTTTAAGGTTACACACATTTTTTCGTTAGTGGATGCATTTAAGAATTTGGAATATTTGTTGGAACCTACTTTGGAACCGGAAGCAACCATACCACCAGGGAATGGGGTAATAGTACCAGGTACGTGGGAAATTGCTTTTACAGCTAATTGTGCTGCTTTTACTCCAGCCATAACATCTTTAGCTAAAATGAAGAAGTTTCCTCCAGCTACACCATCTTTGTAACCGAATTCGGATTCTACTAAGAAGTCACCAGACATGATTGGAATGGAGTGTACTTTTCTACCGTCAATGCAGCATTCTTTTTCGAAACCGTCACCGAAGAATTTGAGTTTGTTACCGGTTTTTAAGGTTTCTTCAGATTCAAGTAAGTTGAATGCAGCTGCAGTAGGAGCGGTTAATACACACATACCGATTCTTTCCATTAATTCGTGATCGAGTGCTTTTTTACCACCTTGACAAATCATGATTGCGTAACCAGGTCTTCCGTCAGGAGTACATTCAGCTGGTACAAAACAGTCAATACCTGCTTCAGCAGGACATCCGATTACAGAAGTTCCGTAACCGGTTGCTTCAGTTGCTGCAATTTTTGCAAGTCTTGGAGTTGCTGCAGTTACTAAGATTCTAGTTACTTTAATTCCGAAACCTTCTGCGTAAGTATCTTTAATTTCTACACCGTTAATTTCCATTTTTTCACCATTTAAATATTTAAATATTGAATTAGAATAAATTAAAATCTCGAGATTAATTTAAAAAAATTAAGTTATCTAATTTATACTAATAATTAAATATATATTAATTCATTAAAATAAAGTTTCCTATTTGATTGCAAACATTTCTTAAATAAAAAGTAAACTTTATTTAAAATATTTTCTAATATAGTAATTGATTATAATTTAATTATAATGTTAAAACTAAAATTAAGGTGTCTAAATGGAAAAACAAAGCTATTATTTTTTAATTCTACTGGTTGCATTTGCAATATGCGCTGGTGTCTTTTGGTTCCAGTTCAACAATGATGTGGCTACATTCATGATAGTGAATGCTACTGAAATTGAAGAAGGGGGATCATTTAAGGGAGCATTGATTGATTCCTATGGTCAAGCAGTAGCAAATAAAACAATTACATATCATAAGCCAGGATATCAAATGGGAACATTGGTGGCCGCACAAACGGATGAAAACGGTGAATTCTTTATTGAAAATGCCGAATATCTGCAGGATGCACCTAATGAGAACTGGTATGGTGATTTTACATATGCAGGTGATGGAAAATATCAAGGATGCACTTATGAGAATAATGTTACTGTAATCCCTAATTAAACTTTTAAAAAATAGTAAAATTATTAAAAAATAGAGCTAATATTTAGCTCTAAAAACTTTTTTTATTAAATTGATTTTTAGTTTTGAACTTTTTCTTCTAAAACTTCTTTTTCTTTATCGTCCAAAACTTCAAGAACAGCTTCTTCCTCTGATTCTTCACCTTCCAAGACTTCAAGATGAGCTTTATCTTCATTAGAATCAGCATCATCAATTATCTCATTTTCCTCAGATGATTCTTCAATGGATTTCGTATCTTTTTCATCATCCTTATTCGATCCAGCAAGTGCAAATGCCTTATCTAAAACACTTGTTCCAAACATTGTAAGGAATATCAATCCTACAAATGTTGTCATCCAAAATGAAATCAGTCTTTCAACAACAGTTGCCGCTGCACTTATGGAAGCGGTAATACCTGCGGTTGCATAGAAGAGAATCATTATACCATCTACTGCACCGAGACCACCAGGAAGAAGTGGTATCATACCTACAAATGATGCTAAAATAAAGACTTCACCAATGATGATTGGACTGACATTGGCACCAAACGCTAAAAAGACTACATAAACCCTCAATATTTCAAAAATCCAAATGACAAAGGATAATGGGAGAGCATGATATAAGATGGTTCTATCTCTAAGCAATGCATTCATTCTAGCTTGGAAGACTTTAACTGCCTCAATAATTCTTTGCTCAGTACCTTCATTGAATTTCTTATATAATCTGCGAACGATTTTAATGATCCATGAAGTGAGCTTTACTCCAAAAGCCTCATTGATGCAAACATAAATCAATAGAATAACCGCTGCAGTGATTAGAGTGACACAAATCACTAAAAAAGCAATCAATTTAATATCCAATGAAAAAGTTAAGATTATTCCTATAATTGTTAAGATAGCGAGTATGACAAATGGAAATGTGTCTAAAGCCCTATCTGCAATAACAGTAGCAAAAGTGTCTTCAAATTTAAAATGCCCCTCTTTTGCCAAAAGATAAGCCCTTACAGGTTCTCCACCACCACGACCGCTTGGAGTGATGTTGTTTACCGCCAAACTAACTAAAACCATAGGGAGTGATTTTTTTATTCCCAAATCCATATTAGCTGTCTTGTTGATGATATTCCATCTCCATGTGTATAAAAAATAAGTAAAGATCTGTATAACAATAGCTAATAAGACAAGCCATAAATTAGATAGTTTAAGTGCTTCAATGACCTCATCTATACCAATGAAGTACAGCATAACAGCCATTATCACCAAACCAAATAATAAGAATATAAGGACTTTCTTGTTTTTCATTTTATCAGCTACTGTTTTCTAATAAGTGAGATGATTTTAAAAAAAATCATGTTATTCAATGAAAAAAATTATCTCAATAATAAAATATTTAATAAATCTTTTATTTAAAATTATATATTTAACTTAGTATAGTTTGAATATATAAAAACTAACAAAACAAAAATAAGCCCCAAAACATATCTTAACCTAGCATAGTTTGAATATATAAAAACTAACCTATAATAATATTTAAATATACAAAAGTATAATCAATATTTGTATGAAAAGGAAATATATTTCTAAAGCTGATTTATTGGTAGTGCTCCATTATTTAGGATACATAATGCAAGGATTAGGTATCGTTTTATTAGCCCCTATTCTAGTTGCATTAATCTACGGAGAGTACATTAAAGTTAGCGCCTTTTTCATTCCTTGTTTTATTTCATTCCTTTTAGGAACTGCTTTTACTAAAAAATTCAAGAATTACAACAAGCTTAGACTGAAACATGGAATGCTGATATCTTCCTTTGCATGGCTATGGGCTTCAATGATTGGAGCTTCAATCATGACCCTTTCATTAGATATCCCCTTTGTCGATGCGCTTTTTGAAAACATGTCTGCATGGACAGGTAGTGGAATGACTTTTTTTGTAAACGTTGAAATTTTACCTAAATCCATCTTATTCTTGAGAAGTTTGGAACAATGGATAGGCGGATTGGGAATTGTAATCATATTTATCGGAATTCTAATCAGAGCAGGTACTGCTGCATCAAGATTATACAAATCAGAGGCAAGAGAGGAAAAGATCAAGCCGAACATTGCAAATACCTTAAGAAAAGCTTTGGAAATTTACTTGATTTACACCGCTGCAGGAATAATCCTCTTTATTTTGGCAGGACTTCCAATATTCGATGCAATAAATCTTACATTTACCAGCATTTCCACTGGAGGAATGTCAATTAAAAACGCAAATGTAGGATTCTATCAAAACAGCTTGGTTTACATAATCACTATGGCTTTAATGATTTTAGGCGCAACAAGCTTCTCCATCCACTATAAGATTGTCAAGACTAAAGGAAAATCTGTCTTAAAGGATGTGCAATTCCAATTGCTTATTTGCTTGATTCTTATTGCAAGCGCATTCATTTTAGTTACAAATAAAATGGTGCCTATCGAGGAATTGTTCACCATTGTTTCTGCAATCACAACTACCGGTGCAAATGTAGTTCCTCCTTATGAACTTGCAAGATGGAGCAGCGCTTCACTTATTGTTTTAATGGTTTTAATGCTTATTGGTGGTTCTTCTGGATCTACTGGAGGTGGTTTAAAGCTTATTAGGGTAATTACCGTACTTAAAGGAATGAACTTAACTATCACCAACCTTGTTTCACCAGAAGGGAGAGTAGTCAATACAAGAATTGGAGGAAAGAAAATCAATGAAAGGGAGATAAAAGAGGCATCTGCATATATAGTGATATTCCTAATGTTCTTGGTATGTGGGTGGATAATAATGACTCTCTATGGATATGATCCATTTACAGCATTATTTGACGTTATTTCCATTCAAAGCAATAACGGATTGAGTACTGGAATTGTATTTGGTGGATTGCCAATGCCAGTGAAACTGACCTTGATTTTCTTAATGTGGATTGGCAGATTAGAAATCATTCCTGTCTTAGTGGTCTTTAGAACCATCAGCGGATTAATAAATCCAAAGAGAAGAATTAAGAACATAAAGAAAAATGGTCCAATTGAATAAAAAATACCATTTTTCACTTTAAAAGCGCCTTAAAAGCACCTGAAAACACTTATTTTATTATTGTTTTAATAAATAAAAACTAACATTACGAAAGATTTATAAATATAAATTAAGATATTAAAACAATATGTTAATTTTCATAAAAAATATTGAAAATTACAACATAATTAATGATTATAAATATTAGTGATTTTTAAAAAAATTATAGTAATTTTTATTCATTGAAAAAAGTTTTTAGGTGTTTGTTATGTATATTGTGATTATGGGCGGAGGTCGTGTAGGGCTTTCCCTTGCAGACCGTTTAATCATTCATGGTTATGATGTAACAATTATTGAAAGCAATGATGACTTATGTGATCATGCTTCAGAGGAATTGGATGCAATGGTCATTTGTGGTAATGGAACCGATACAAAAACATTGGAAGAAGCGAATATTGAAGAGGCAGATGTTTTTGTAGCAACTACCGGTAATGATGAATCAAACTTATTATCCTGTATTCTTGTCAAGGAATACACTGATGGAAAAATCATTGCAAGAGTAAGTAACCCTGACCACGAAGAGGCATTTAAGAAAGTTGGAATTGATAAGGTAATCAGTCCTGAAAGAACTGCAGCAGGATTCCTCGAGAAAGTTATTACTAGACCAAATGTAGCTGACTTAATGGCATTTGGTGCAGGTAATGCAGAGATTTTAGATATGACAATTAAAAATCCAAAGGTATTTGGAAAGAAAGTTTCTGAATTCTCTCCTACCAAGGATTACATTATCATTTCTAAGAATAATGACAATCACGAATTGGAAATTCCTCAACCGGATGACATATTAAGCAACGGAGATAAGATTTCAATTCTTGTAAAAAGGAATGCCTTTGAAAAAGCTGAAAAGAAATTTATGGGCGCTGGAGGATTATTCGGATTTTAAATCCCCAATCCCACTATTTTTTTATGAATGAAGTATTCATTCGTAAATATTAAAACTAATTATTTTTTCAATAAAAAAAGGAATAAAATAATTATTATCTTATTCCCATCATCATACAAGACATTTCGATATGCTGATTGCCGTTTTTTACCCAAGGGCCATGACCTGGAAGCAAATATTCAACATCCAACTCCTTTAAACGCATTAATGACTCCCTCATGTCATTAGGGTCTCCACCAATATCCATACGGCCTACTCCACCATTTGAAAAAATGGTATCTCCACTAATAAGAATCTCACCATCATATAATGATATTCCACCTTTGGTATGCCCAGGAGTGTTTATAACTTCAAAATTAGCTATTTTATCTCCTTCTTCAAGTTCAATATCCACATCATGCCTTCTGACAATTGAACCGAATAATGAGGAAACGGTCAATTCACTTTCAGGATCTCTGAGTGCAATGGCATCAATCTTATGAATAGCTATTTTAGCATTTGGGAAGAAGTCATTTCCACCAACATGATCATAGTGGCAATGAGTGTTTACAATCAAGTCTATATCATCAGGTTCAATGCCTATCTCTTTGATTTTTGAAAATAAGTTTGAATTGCTCTGTCCAGTTCCAGCATCCACTAAAATGTAATTATATTCAGAATCTGAATCAGTGTTATCTATCAAATATGAATTGGAATCAGCCATTACTCCTTCAATACAATAAACATTATTGATTTTTTCCATAATATCACTTAAAAAATTAATTTAAAATCTATTAGATATTCTTTAAGAAATAGTAAATAAACTTACCTAAAATACACTGAAAAATAAGAAAAAGAATAAAAAATAATGAAAAAATTACCTAAAATAGACTATAAAATATCTTAAAACTGAAAAAATCTAAGTAAAAATAGTTTATAAAAATAGTTTATTAAAAATAGTAAAAAATTAAGTAAAAATAGTTTATAAAAATAGTAAAAAATTAAGTAAAAATAGTTTATAAAAATAGTAAAATTAAGTAAAAATGGGGTCACAGGGATTTGAACCCCGATCCTAGGATTTCTCTTGCCTCAGTACTCCAATTGGTCATCACATAACCAATGTATACTGATCATCAGACTACGCGTATTTCTTCAAAGACAACTGGAGTCCCAGATGATGCCAGGTTACACCATAACCCCATACTTAATAGATTAACATATGCAATATGTTAACCTAAAGCCAAGAGAGAGATTTGAACTCCCGTGTAATTGGTCTGCAGCCAACCGCTTCGCCTCTAAGCTATCTTGGCATAAATAATAATACAGTATTATAAAGTATGTTTTAATAATATATAAACTTATTGTTAAAATAAAAAAATAAAATAAGAATTTTTGAAATAATGAAAATAGAAAAATGAAAAAGAGAAAAATGAGAATAGAATGTTTAATGAATATTAAAATTTGACTTGCTTGTCAAAGCCACAGATTTCATCAATCTCATATGCCTTTTCCAAACAGTAGTTCTTTTCTACCTTATAATTACCATTTCTAGTTTTCTCAATTAAATCAGGAGATAAGAAAAACCATTTTGTATATTTAAATTTAACACCAAGGTATGGATCTGCACCAAAAGTCTCTGAAAACTCAATTAAAGCATCAATTTGAGGATGATCAACATATATCTTATCTTTAGTAGTTGTCTTCACTTCAATAGCTAAGTAAATTTTACCATTTCCTGCTATAACATCAGGCAATGGCTTTTTAGTAGCACCACCAGATGCTGGAGCTCTCATAGCTGCAAAATCCCTATCCCATAATTTATGAACTAAATCTCTTTCCTCAGCTGAACCTTTTTTAGCCATATTAAAACCCACTTAAAAATGTAACCTAAATTAATTATAATCTAATTAAAATGTAATCTAATTAAAATCTAATCTAATTAAAATATTATCTAATTAAAATGAAATCTAATTAAAATGTAACCTAATTATATTTAGTTTATTTCTTTAGATATAAATAAAAGCAGTTAGAGCATTTGAAAAGTAATATACGAAATAAATTGGAACAAATAAACTTTTTAACAAGTAAAATAATCAATGAAAAAGTAGTTTAAAAAGAGTTAAAATAATAAAAAAGTTTAAAAATGGGGCCGGGGCCGAGATTTGAACCCGAGTCACAGGATCCACAGTCCCGTAGGATGACCGCCTACCCTACCCCGGCAAACGAATACCATAATAGGAATAAAAACTAAAAAAATTAAAGAATATGCGGGAGCAGGGATTCGAACCCTGGTAGACCTGCGTCAACAGGTCCTAAGCCTGTCTCCTTTGGCCGCTCGGACACCCCCGCTACAAAGAGAGGGAAGGAGATTCCCAAATATCTTTCAAATATAAAAAATGCTCCGACCGGGATTCGAACCCGAGTCTTCGGCTCGAAAGGCCGAAATGATTGGCCGGACTACACCATCGGAGCAAAAAATACGAATGCAATAAAACTAGATTATACAATGGGCCCAATGGGATTCGAACCCATGACATCCCGGTTATGAGCCGAGCGCTCTACCTGGCTAAGCTATGGGCCCATAAGCGCCGTCGACAGGGCTCGAACCTGTGACCAATCGGTTAACAGCCGAACGCTCTACCTACTGAGCTACGACGGCAAAACAACCCATGCTTGCAAATCATAGTTTTAAAAATACATACTGAATAATACAGTAATATTATGTTGATTAACATAGTATATAAATGTTTCTATCAAAAAAATTTGAAAAAATACCATATTGACATTATTTTACAAAATTTTTAAAATTTTTATATAAATTTAATATATGAGAATAAATATAAATTATTAAAGAAATAAAGACAAAAGGAAGTAAGACAAAAGGTGAAACCATGAATGATATAAACAGCATTAAAACACTTGAATTGATCACCAAAGCAAATAATCTTAGCTTAAAAAAGGGATATAATGAAATAAGCTTAGAAAGAGCTGTTTTTTTATCATGGTGGTGTGATAAGGGAGACTGCAAATTCTGCTATATGAGCACTCAAAAAAACAAAATCAAGGATCCGACTAAAGCAAAGCGCAGAGTGAACAATATATTGGCAGAAGCTGAAATGTGCAGCAGGCTTGGCTGGAATATAGAATTCCTATCTGGAGGATATAAATCATTCACAACTGCAGAAATCAAGTCAATAGCTGAAAACATACACACGATCACTGGAGATGGTGTTTGGCTAAACACTGGAATCACTTCTGAATTGGAGGAATATGGCTCTGAGATAAAAGGAATCACTGGTGCTGTTGAAGCTGCAAATCCAGAATTTCAAAAGACCGTTTGCCCAAGCAAGCCATTGGACCAAATCGGTGATATGTTGGATAAGGCAGGCGATTTAGGATTCAAAAAAGCAATTACAATAATTTTAGGCCTTGGAGAAAGCTTTGAAGATATAGAATACCTTAAGGACTACATCAGAGAACATAAAATAGATAGAGTGATCTTTTATTCCTTAAATCCTCATCCAGAAACTGAGTATGTAAACAGTTCCCAACCGGCATCATTATACTACGCTAAAGTAGTCTCTACAATAAGACTTGAATTTCCGGATTTGGAAATCATCTGTGGAACATGGACTGACAACTTAGCGAATATAGGAATCCTTATCTTAAGTGGAGCTAATGGAATCACTAAGTTCCCACTCTTTAAAATGTTTGGAACCAAATATGGTAAAAGAGTTGAAGAAGAAGTTAAATGGACTGGAAGAACTCTCAAGGGAACATTTACAGATAAAAGCAAATTAGGTCCTGAAAAAAGTGAAATCAACCCAGAATTGGATCAATACATAAAAAGATACATTAAGGATTCCTTGAAAAATAAATTTAAATAATAAACAAATTATATAATTCTTATTTTTAATACTTTTAAAATCTAATTTTTATTATAATATTTTATATAAAGAAAATCTTTATAAATATAATAGTACATAAATTAACATAATATGAATTTATAGTTAATTAACATAACTTTTAAATAACTTTTATTAAGTTAACTGCTTATTTCTATTAACTACTTATTCTTATTTAATTAAAAAAACAATTAACATAATATTTAAAAATCCTTGGAGGGATTAATATAGACGTAAATATGATGTGTGGACTTGAGATTCACGTACAACTTGAAACCGATTCAAAGTTATTCTGTAACTGTCCAACAAACTATCAAGAAGCACCAGCAAACACAAACGTTTGCCCAGTATGTTTAAACCAACCAGGTGCTAAACCATTTCCAACCAATGAAAAAGCTATTGAAAACGCTTTAATGATTTCATTGATGCTTAACTGTAAAATTGATAAAAACTTTACTTATTTCATGAGAAAACACTATGACTACCCTGATTTGCCTTGCGGATATCAGAAAACTTCCGTTCCAATAGGTTACGAAGGGGAATTGAATGGTGTAAGAATCAGAGAAATTCACATGGAAGAGGACCCTGGACAATACAAACCGGATAGAGGTATTGTAGACTTCAACCGTTCTGGAATTCCACTTATCGAGATCGTAACTGAACCTGATATGCACTCTCCAGAAGAAGCTCGTAACTTCTTGAAAGAGCTTATCAGAGTATTGGAATACAGTGGAGGGGCTCGTGGAGAAGGTACCATGAGAGCAGATGTAAACGTTTCAATCAATGGTGGAAACAGAGTGGAAATGAAAAACATCAACTCCATTAAAGGTGCATACAAAGCTTTGAACTTTGAAGTGATCAGACAGAAAAACCTCTTAAAAAGAGGTCGTGAAGTCAAACAGGAAACCAGAGCTTTCTTAGAATCACAAATGATTACCGTTTCAATGAGAGATAAGGAAAATGCAGATGACTACAGATTCATCCCAGATCCTGATTTGCCACCAATGAAAATCAGTGACGACCAAATCAACAAGGTTCTTGATGTGATGCCTGAAGCACCACACAACAAAGTGAAAAGATTCGTTAGTGAATATGGAATCGATGAGGAATCTGCAAAAGTGCTTACCTCAGAACTTGATTTGGCTCAATGCTACGAAGAAGTGGCTAAAGAAGTTGACCCTAAATTCGCAGCTAAATGGATGAGAGACGAACTTAAAAGGGTATTGACTTACAATAAACTTGACTTTGCAGAAAGTGGAATCTTGGCAGATGACTTGATTGAATTCTTGAATATGCTATTGAATAAGGAAATCACTACCAAAGCAGGTCAAAGAATCATTGAACAAATGCCAAACAACAAGCAAACTCCAAAACAAATAGCTGAAGAGTTAGGATTGATTGGTGTAGTTAAAGATGATGAAGTTCAAGCTGCAGCTAAACAAGCAGTTGAAGAAAACCCTAAAGCTGTAGATGATTACCACAATGGTGAAAAAGGTGCATTGAACTTCTTGATGGGTCAAGTAATGAGATTAACCAAAGGAAAAGCTGACCCAAGAGAAACTGTAAACATCTTAAAAGAATTGCTTGAAGAATAAACATTCTTCAATTTTTTCTTTATATTATCAAAATTTAATTACAATATAGGAGGGTGAATATGGATACAGAAAAGGCAACAGTAAGAGACTATATGACAAAAGACGTATTTACAGTAAAATATGATACTCTCAATAATGATGTTATTAAATTAATGAAACAAACAAAGCACGACGGTTATCCTGTTGTTGATGAAAGCGGACAAATCGTTGGAATAATTACCGCTTACGACTTATTGCTAAAGGATTGGGTAACTGATCAAGTAAGCGGAATAATGTCCACAGATGTAATCGTTGCAAGAGAGGATATGCATATTAACGATGCATCAAGAGTTATGTTCAGACATGGTATTTCAAGACTTCCAGTCGTTGATAAGGAAAGACATGTAAAAGGAATCATGACCAACACAGATATTGTAAGGTCACATATTGAAAGGTCAACTCCAACTAAAGTCAATGCATTTAAGGAAACCATGGAAAAGCTCTATGACATTGAAACAACATTGACAAGAGAGCAAGTCCCTGTAGAGAAAATTAGACCTACACAGGATAGGGTTTACGCTGATGAATTGCAAGGAAGAACCTATGAACTTGAAAAAGGATTGGCTGAACCAACCATTGTAGTGAAAAGTGGAGAAAGATACATTTTAGTGGACGGACACCACAGAGCAGTGGCTTCTGTAAAATTAGGATTGGATAAGATTGATTCCTATGTCGTGGATTTTCATAAGGACATTAAGTTAGGTATGGAAAAAACCGCTGAAAAGCAAGGATTAAATTCATTTAATGACATAACCATCATTGATGACGATCAACATCCATTGATTGCACTAACTGAAACAATTAAAAATACACAACAAAAACACTAATCATATTGGAAGTGAATTGATGGTAGATGACAAGATTTTAAGAGATGTTTATGAAGTATTGGAAAGTCGTAGAGACAACCCAATAGACTCATACACCTCCAATATTATGAAAAACAGCGATAAAAAGGCAGAGGACAAGATCCTTGAAAAAATAGCTGAAGAGTGTGGAGAAACTCTCATCGCTTCTAAAAATGATGAGAATTTAGTTTATGAATCTGTTGACTTAATATTTCATACATTGCTCCTTTTAGCATACAAAAGAGTGGAATTTGATGAAATTCTAGAAGAATTTGAAAGAAGGAGAAAATAATTCTTTCAATAATCATCTTCTTTTTTTATGAAAGAATAATTAGTTTGAATAATTACGAATAAAATTAAAAAATAAAAAAATAATAGCCAAATAGCTATTTGAGAATTAGCTCCATATTCCGCATCCCTCTTTTTTTACCAGGAACACCAAATGATTTTCTATTGAATATTTTAAATCCTTTGGAACTGTATAACCTGAATGCACCATCATTTCTAAAGTCCGCATCCAAAACCACTCTTTTGCAATCCAAATCCTTTGCAAGTTGAATCAATTGATCCAATGCTTCTGTCCCATAACCTTTTCCCCTTTGATTAGAGCAAATGGCCAATTCACAAATGTAGAAGTCATCATCCTCAACATCAACCAAAACGAAATTATCCATGAAAGATACTTTGGAAAGACCTAATGCTTCAGAAAACTTAAGAGTTTTGAATTGATTTTTTATATCTCCGAAAAGAGAATGCTGAACTCCTTTCCCACCATTGAACATTCCAATAATTTCCTTTTCCTCTGTGTCTTCATCATCAAAGAAGACATAGAACAAATCATTTTCATCCGCTTCAGCATCTTTTGCAAAATCAATCAAAAGCAATCTGTTTTTAATGGCTTCCACACCTTCTTCCTTTGATTTGAAAACATGCTTGAATGTTCTATAATCAACATCATAGATTAATTCAGCCACTTTATAAACATCATGAATTTCCGGATTGAAATCTCTAAAAATCAATATAAACACCAATATAAAAAATTAATTTAATTAAAATATTAAAATAATACAATTTAAAATAATCAAAATTGATAAAAAATAATATAAAATAATATAAAGTAATATAAAATAAAAATACCTATTCTTTAGACATTCTTACCTTTTTAGCAATATTCTTAGCAATGGTCAAAGCACAAACTCCTGCACCGAACCCATTGTCAATATTGACAACTGACAATCCGGGAGCACAAGACTGCAACATTGAATACAATGCCGCCTTTCCATCTGCACCGATTCCATAACCTACAGATGTTGGAACCGCAATGACTGGAACATCCACCAATCCTGCAACTACAGAAGGCAATGCCCCTTCCATTCCTGCACAAACAATGAATGCACAGACATCCTCTTCAACCATATGTGCAATCTGTGGGAATAACCTATGAATCCCTGCAACACCGATATCATAGGAACTAATGACTTCACATCCTCCCTGTTCAACAATAACCTTTGCTTCCTCAGCGATTGGAATGTCAGAGGTTCCTGCAGTCAAAAGCCCTACCTTGCCATATTCCGGATTGAAGTCAACTAAAGAATCCTTATAGATTATCAGAATTTTAGCTCTCTTATTGTAATCAAACTTAATTCCCTTTTCAAAAAGATAATCCAAATCCTTTTCCAATGATTCATACCTTTCTTTAGATAATCTTGTAATGATAATATTGTTTTTCAATTCAATTGAATCACTATCAGATTCCTGTTTTTCAAAAAATCTTTTAATGATGGTTAGCAAATCATCATAATCCTTACTATCTGCCAAAATAGCTTCTGGAAAACCGGTCCTATCCATTCTAGAAGTATCAATTTGAGCCACATCATCTAATTGGCGAATGCTTTCAGCCTTTAAAAGAGTATCACATTCTTCAATTGAAATTTTACCTTCAGCAAGACTTTTAAGAATTTCCTTCATTTTATCACAAACATTATAAAATTTATTGAAATAGATTTTTAAAATTTTATTAAATCTTAATCTCAATCGAAAATATTATATTAAAAAGATTTATAATTACTATAATATATAATTATTATATTGATTATTTATTATGATATTTTTTATGAATATTAATTATGATATTTTTTATGAATATTAATTTTTATTTATGATTTTATTTTAGATGGTGACCATGAAAACAGAAAAGGTATTGGTTGAAGGGATTGTGCAAGGAGTAGGATTCAGACCCTTCGTATATAGGATAGCTACTGAATTGGAACTCTCAGGTTATGTCAGAAACTTGGGAAATGTAGTTGAGATAATCATCCAAGGTTCAGATGATAAAATAGCTGATTTCATATTCAAACTTCAAAATGAGCTTCCGCCAATAGCTAAAATAAACAATCTGGAAACTGAAGAGCTTTCAGATGACGAAAAATATGCTGATTTTACAATCAAGGAAAGTTCAGACAGTTTCTCTGGAACATCCGTCATTCCGCCAGATTTGGCAATCTGCGATAAGTGCTTGGAAGAGATAAACGATCCAAACAACAGAAGATACAATTATCCATTCAATGCATGCACCGATTGCGGACCTCGTTTTACAGTAATTGAAAACGTTCCATATGATAGGGATAAGACCACTATGGATGACTTCCCATTATGTGATGAATGTGAGGTGGAATACAAAAACCCATTAGACAGACGTTACCATGCAGAAGCAAGCTGTTGTGAAGTTTGTGGACCATCTTTGGAATTGTATAAGAATGATGATCAAACTCCAGTTAAGGTTGATTGCGAAGACCCATTGGAAGAAACCGCAAAACTCCTCGATGAAGGAAAGATATTTGCAATCAAGGGAATTGGAGGAACACACTTAGTGGCAAATGTAATGCTTGAGGACACTGTAAACCTTCTAAGGGAAAGGTTAGGAAGAGAAAATCAGGCATTTGCAGTTATGAGTCCAGACATTGAAACCGTTAAAGGATATGCGATTGTATCAGATGCTGAAGAGGAAACATTATTGTCAAAAGAAAGACCTATTGTAATCCTCAAGAAGAGTGAAAGCTATGATTTTGCACAGTCAGTTTCACCGGGATTGCATAACATTGGTGTGATGTTGCCATATGCCCCATTGCATCATTTACTATTCAATCATACAGAAACTCCAGCTTACATAATGACTTCAGCAAATGTTCCTGGAGAGCCAATGATGATTACAAATGAGGAAATACTCAAAAATCTCGACACAATAGCTGACTATTACCTCATTCACAACAGAAGGATATTGAACAGATGCGATGATTCTGTAGCAAGATTCAGAAACAATGAGCTTGCGTTCATAAGAAGATCAAGAGGATACACTCCAGAGCCTTATGACTTAAAAGGAAAATACACCAATCTTAATCCTGAATTCGACAATCTCAACATTCTTGCACTTGGACCGGAACTTGATGTTACATTTACAATCCTTAAGAATTCAAAAGCATATGTATCACAGCATATCGGAAATACAAACAAGTACAGAACCTATGAGTTCCTGCAAGAAGCAATCAAGCATATGATGAGGATTACAAAAACAGACAGTTTCGATGCAATAGCTTGCGATTTGCATCCACAATTCTTCACAACAAAACTTGCAAAGGAATATGCTGAGGAATACAATTGCCCATTGATACCAGTTCAACACCATCATGCTCATGGAATTTCACTGTTGAATGACCATTACACAAATGGCCAAAACAATGAAATGATTATCATAGCTGCTGATGGAGTAGGATATGGTGGAGACGGCAACTCATGGGGAGGGGAAATATTATACACAAACATTAAGGAATATGAAAGAACAGCTTCCCTAATGCCTCAGAAGATGCCTGGTGGAGACTTATGTACCAAATATCCTGTGAGAATGATGGCTGCCATATTGTCTAATCCTAACAGTGACTACGAAAGTGAAAAGTACACTGAAGAATATGTAAATGAACTATTGAACATTAATTACATAGACTCATTCCAGCATGGGGCAATTGAAATAAAAAGCTTGTTCAGGCAATTGGAAACCAATCTCAATGTTGGAATTAATACAAGTACCGGAAGAGTTCTTGATTCTGTTTCTACTGCACTCCATATATGTGATAAACGTAGCTATGAAGGTGAAGCTTCAATGAAATTGGAATCATATGCATATGATTACAATGAAGAGGATACTTTAGAAGATTTCCCAATAATCATCAAGGAATACAAAGATGAAAATGGAAAAAGAATGATTCTTGACACTACAGCAATAATGAGATATGTTGTAGACAAGATTGAAGAGGGAGAAAACCTTAATAAGATAGCTGTTGCAGGGCAAAAGGCTGTTAGCATTGGACTTGCAAAGCTTGCTGTAGAATCAGCTAAGGAAAAGGGAATCAAAACAATTGGTGCAACTGGTGGAGTGTTCTATAACGAAGCAATAACAGCACATATTAAAGAATATGTGGAAAAAGAAGGATTTGAATTTATCCAACACATCAACTCATGTCCAGGAGATGGATCAGTATCTTTAGGACAAGCAATAGTTGCTGGAGTAAATTTAAAGAATCTTTGAAAATAAGCTGATTGAAAATAAGATAAAATAAAATATAAAATAATATTATAATATATAATTTTATTTTTTATTATTCTATTTTTTATTATTAATTCTATTTTTTAAAAAGAGTGAAAAGAGTGAAATGAGAAAGATAATAAAAATATAATAAAAATTATATTATTAAAATATCTTTATAAAAATTATTATAATATGATATTATAATACTTATTTTTTATCAATATTTTTAAAATAATCTAATATCTATTATAAGTTCTTTCTAAAATGTATTCTGCTCTTTCCTTTAAGTTGTCATATAAACGTATTTGAGCTTTCAATTCTTCAATAGCTTCTGTATGACCTTGATCTATTCTCTTTTCAATATCCAATAATTTAGACCACTCATCACCAGAAGGCAATTGCTTAATATCATTTTGTGGATTTAGCATATCCTCAGAAATAGCTACATTAAATGAATTTTTGGTAATGGTGATATGCACATTCACATCATTAGGCATATCATAATACTTACGAGGACGACCTCTAACCACTTTTTTTGTTGAAGATGTTAAAATACCGACATCTTCCATAGCCCTTAAATGCTCAATGATAGCTTTCTGACCTATTTGGAGCTCTTGAGATATTTCACTAACAAATCTTGGCTCTTCCCTTAAGAGATCCATGATATCACGTCTAGTCTTACATCCCATAACATCAAGAATCGCTTCCATATCAACATCGTCATATTGATTTTGGTTTTGTTCCATAATTTGACCTCCACCATTTTAAAAAAGTAAATAATATATTGAATTTAATTGATATTATTTAAAATTGATTTTCTTTATATTGATATTCCTATACTTGATTCAAATTAATATTTTCATATTAATCTCCCTATACTAAAATATGGACATAAGTATTATATTAACTTTTTGTTACTAAAAACCGAAATCTTTATATAACATTTTGTTACTATAATAAGTATAGAGAAAGATAACATTTTGTTACTTTAATATAAATTGACAAAATAAAATCTAAATCCGATGGTTATTTATTAAAAATAGAGCTTAAACAAATCAAAAAATCAAAGTTCACTTGATAAATAGCCTAAACTCAAAAAGTTATTATAAGAAACCTATAAAATTCTAACAAATAATAACAAACTGGATAAACACAAATCAAAGAACATTTCAAAAATCCTCTTAAAAAAATCACACTATAAACAAAGATTTTTTTAGATTTAAGTCCACACCCTAAATCTAAAAATCATAAAACACTTTTCTATTAACCCATATGATAGAAAACAAATCTAAAATTCTTTGATTAAAGTCAAAATATTAAAGGAGCTTATCGCTCTCTTTCTCTAATTATAATACTTTATGATAAATTCATAAAAGGTGAAGAAATGGCTAAGAAAAATGAAACTAAAAAAACTGAAGAAGAAATTGATGAGGAAGATCAATCCAAACTTCAGGATAAAGAAGAAAGCCCTTCTGAATCTAAAGATGAGTCTTCACAAGAAGATGGCAAAGAAAAACCATCAAAAGATGATGAAAGTGAAGACGGCGAATTAGATAAATTAAACAAAGACCTTGAGAGGAAAGATGAAGAAATCATAGAGCTAAAATCCCATATTCAAAGACTTCAAGCAGACTTTGATAACTTTAGAAAACAAGGAGAAAAACAAAAACAGGACTTAATAAGATATGCAAATGAAGGCCTTATTGTTAAATTCCTTGATATCTATGAAGATATGGAAAGGGCTCTTGAAAACTCAAGCAATGAAGAGGAACTTAGAGAAGGTTTAGAATTAATTTATTCCAAAATGAAAAATGCTTTAGAAAAAGAGGGTGTTGAAGAGATTCCTGCAGTAGGAGAAAAGTTCGACCCATTCAAGCATGAAGCTTTGCTTACTGTAGACAGTCCAGATCATGAAAACAACGAAATCGTTGATGAACTTATGAAAGGATACACCTTAAAGGATAAGGTAATCAAATACTCTAAAGTAAGAGTTTGCAAAAAAGCTAAAAAAGAAGAATAAAAACAATGATAAAAAATTATTATAAAAATTAAAATTCATATTTATAAATTATTTTAAAAAAATAAAAATTAAAATAATTTTTATTATCAAATATTTTAAAAACTTAAAAATATCTTAAACGATTGAAATATTTGAAAATTAAAAAAAATCAAAATAACTTTTATTAAAAAACAAAATGTAAAGGTGAAAACTATGTCTGATACTAAAAAAGAAAAAATTATTGGAATTGACTTAGGTACTAGTAACTCTGCAGCATCTGTACTCGTCGGTGGTAAACCTACCGTTATTCCAAGTGCAGAAGGTGCAAGCCAATACGGTAAAGCATTCCCAAGTTATGTTGCATTCACTGAAGACGGTCAACAATTAGTTGGTGAACCAGCAAGAAGACAAGCTGTAACTAACCCAGAAAACACCATCAGTGCAATCAAAAGAAAAATGGGTACCGATTACAAAGTAACTATCCAAGGCAAACAATACACTCCACAAGAAATCTCTGCAAAAATCTTGCAAAAGATCAAAAAAGACGCAGAATCCTTCTTAGGAGAACCAATCGAAAAGGCAGTTATTACCGTACCTGCTTACTTTGACGACAACCAAAGAACTGCAACCAAAGACGCAGGAACCATTGCAGGTCTTGATGTAGTAAGACTTGTAAACGAACCAACTGCAGCAAGTTTAGCTTACGGTA
>Ga0256407_10004414_pt1 | contig 23528 bp, 44 predicted proteins | sample RumenRJG_04DNA_FD_193489 | JGI IMG/M metagenome (GOLD analysis project Ga0256407, IMG submission 193489) | Bovine rumen microbial communities from Lethbridge, Alberta, Canada - RJG_04 | ecosystem: Host-associated > Mammals > Digestive system > Stomach > Rumen | place: Canada: Alberta... | reverse complement strand
CGGAGGATCCTGTCGGGCGAAAACAAGGCGGACTGCGGCGCATAATCAGAGCGTAAAGGAGAAACGACCATGAAGATCGAACTGAAGACAGTGAAGGTCCGCGACCTCATAGCGAACTACAAGGACGGCCAGGAGAAGGGCGTCGTCGCCTGGGGAGGCCTGCTCGACGCCGTAGAGGGAAAGAAGGAGTAAGCAATGGCTGTACACAGGAGGCCAATAGAGTGTTTCGACGAAGACGGCCGGCCGATAGGCAGTTGGCCGTCTATACTTGGGGCTGTTACAGAAAACTACGGCAAGCCAGGATTTAGCAAACAGGTCATCAAGAACTGCGCGTCGTGTTAGCAGAGAGACTGCGGAGCATGCGTTTATTTCAGGAAATACAGGGTAACCTGGAAATATACGGGGTAAAATCATAGCATGAACGACGAAAAGAAAGAAACGGTACCTGACTGGTGGATCCGCACGAAGGCAGTCTTCGACGCCGCCAGGGACGAAATGGAGCTCTCAGGCTATTCCTCGAGGGAAGCCACCGACGAACAGCTCGAGGCGTGGGCGCAGAGGCTGGAAAGGCAGGCGAAGCTTGACGCGTACGACGGAGGAGTGTTCTGATGAAAAAGTATCTCATGGCGGCGGCAATAGCCCTATACTAAAAGACAAGATAATTTATATTTCAGACGGCGGGTTCTCTTTCTTTCTTTCCCGCCGTCTTTTTTTATTTTTTTGTTCGAAAACAGCCTAGTTTCCTGGCTGTTTGGAGTAATATAATATTAGAAACCTCCTAAAAAGAAAGGAAAAAGACAAATGGTTAAGTTCAACGAACGCCCGAATCTCAGCCTCAAGAAGACGACGATCAAGCTGGCGGGCCTCGACAAGTGGGAGATCCCGGCCGGCGAGATGGTTTCGATATACGGAGAAGACGGCCGCAAATTCACTTCTTTCCTCCAGACGTGGAACAAGCAGGGCCTGAAGCTCGAAGACCTCGACTACGGCCAGGAGCTTGCAGTCGAATACAGGGAGAAGACGATGGCGGACGGCCGGACTTTCCTGAATTTCGTGAACGTTTACAAGGCAGGCGAAAACCTCCCCTTCTGAAGACCATGAAGACTGCAGAATACAGAGAGCTCTGCTCGAACATAAAAGACCTCGGCCAGACCGCCGCCGCCCTCGAAGGGGTGATGGAATCGCTGGCCGAGGCCTTAAGCAGGCTGTACGCGGTGATAGGCGGCGCGGCCTAGTATAGGAAGACGGCGGACGAAGACGGCCAAGAAGGAAAAGCAGAATGAAACTAGGCGAACTGATCGAGAATCCGGAGAACCCGAGCAAGGCGACAGAAGAGCAGCTCGAAAGGCTTGCCGGGAAGCTTAAGAGGGTCCCGCAAGGCCTTACCGCCATGCGGATAGCGTACGTGACGGACAAAGAGCCCGGGAAGAAGATGGTCATATCCGGGAACAAGCGCCTCAGGGTGCTGAAGAAGGCGTACGGCGAAGACGGAGAAGTACCGGACGAATGGTTCCAGGACGGGACGTGCGAAGAGATGGTGATCCTCAAGGACGCCGAGTTCTACAGCACGTGCGAACACCACTTCTTCCCTTTCTTCGGACACTGCAGCATAGGCTACATACCCGGCGGCAAGGTGATAGGGATCAGCAAACTGGCGAGGCTCCTCGACTGCTTCTCCCGCCGCATGCAGATACAGGAGAGGATGACGGCCCAGATAGCGGACTTCCTCGAAAAAGAGCTCGGGGCCAAGGGCGTCTACGTCGTATGCGAAGGCGTGCACTTCTGCATGACCAGCCGCGGGGTCCGCAAACAGGACGCCTCGATGATCACGAGCGCGGTGAGAGGCGTGTTCAAGGAAGACCCCAAGGCCCGCGCCGAGTTCCTCAGGCTCATAGGCCGGTAAAAGGAGGGCCGGACGGTGAAGTGCGACATAGTGGTGACGGCGGACGACAGGGCCGGTCTCGTTAAAACCCTGGTTTCCGTCGTAAAACGGGCGAAAAAGAGCAGCGTAGGCAAGATAGTCGTAGGCTGGACGGGCGAAGACCAGTACGAGCCCGCCGACCTGGACCTGTTCGGTTTCTACGTCGCTTTCGAAAGCCTGCCGCGCGGATCCGTCCAGGAGCTCGCTGGCAAGTGGTGCAAGGCCGACGCCGTCCTCTTCATGGAGGCCGGGACGGAGCTCGGGCGGGGCGCCTTGCGCGAAATCTTCGAGAAGGCGGGGAAGCCCAGATGACCGACGACACCAGGAGAATACAGGCCAGCGCCCTCGCGGGCCTCACGGCGAGGGAGACGGAGGCGGTGCTGGGCCGGAAGTTCACCCCGGAGGACAGGACGGAGTTCGACCGGACCAAGGCGGCGATGAAGCTCAAGGCCAGGCAGCAGGAAGGGCAGAAGATCCCGGAAGGCATGCCCCTCGCCCAGGACAGGATGCCGAGCCTGGCGGAGAGGTACACGGAGCGGCAGGTGGAGGAGGCGATCGAGAGGTGCCACGGCAGGTGGCCCCTGATCGCGAGGGCGCTCAACTGCTCCTACAGGCAGCTCGGCGTGTGGATGGAGAACCACAAGAAGCACAGGATCCTCGCGAACAGCCTCAGGGAGGAACTGGTCGACCAGGCGGAGGAGGCGGTGTGGCAGCTCCTCAACAGCGACGACCCTGCGCTGAAGAAGGACATGGCCAAGTTCGTGCTGAAGACGCTCGGCAAGGGCAGGGGCTGGTCCGAGGCGCCTTCTTCGGCCGTCTTCCAGCAGATAACGGCAGAGGACAAGGCCGTGCAGATACGCAACATCTTCGGGATGCCGCAGGAAAAAGAAAGAGAAAGCGATGCAGACGAAAAACCCCAGGACGACGCCGATTGACAACGACGAGCTCGAGAGGGAGCTCCTCGCCTACCAGGCAAGCGGGCCCGACAGGGACTCCAGGAGGGCCAGCGAGAGGCTGGGCCAGATAATCCTCGACCTCCACGACAACATACTCAGGCACAAGAACTTCAACAGGTACCCGCAGGAGGTCAAGGAGGACATGAAGTCCGGCTCCGTGGAGAGGGTCTTCAGGTGGGCCCTCTCCGGGTGGAAGAAGGAAAAGGGGTTCAAGGCCTTCAGCTACCTGACGCGCTGCATATTCCAGAACTACATAAACACGGCCATGAGGTACTACCGCCGGATCAACGCGAAGAGGCTGTGGTACAAGGCGCAGCTGGAGGAGCTCGGCGCCTAGGGCAGCCAGAGGGCGTGGAGGGCGGCCCAGGAGTTCCAGACGTACGAGGAGGCCGCAAAAGATGACTAATCTGCTGGACTTGATGCTTCCGTACCAAAAGGACTTCATACTGGCCCCTTAGAAAAAGAAGCTCTGGCTCTCCGGGAGGCAGCTTGGCAAGTCTTTCACGCTAGCCTGGATCGCCGTCCAGAAGGCGCTGTCCAGGAAAGACGGCCTGACGCTTTGCGTATCGACAGGGTCTCGGGCGGCTAACGAGCTGGTCAAGAAATGCGAAAAGTTCGCCTAGGCCGTCAGGGTGCTGACAGACGGCGCCGTCGACTACGCGGCCTCTTCGGACGGCATAAAGTTCGCAAACGGGTCCAGGGTCCTGTCTCTGCCGTCCGGAAACCCGGCGGCGCTGCGCGGCTACACTGCCGCGGCGACGATCATAGACGAATGCGCCTTCATCGACCGCCCGTACGAGGTCTGGGAGGCGCTGGCGCCGACTTTGACGCGGGATCCGGACTCCGAGCTTATTGTAGCGAGCACGCCGGCGGGCAGGTCGGGGCTCTTCTACGACCTGTACTAGGCGGCAGACCCGGCCTGGTACGTACAGGCGACCACGGCCGAAGAAGCCAAAAGACAGGGACTCCAGATAGACATAGAGCAGCTGAGGACGCTGGCAAGAGACCCGGAGGTCTTCAACAGGGAATACATGTGCCAGTTCGCCCGGCAGTGGTCGAGCATGATAGACCTGGAGCTCCTGGACTTCGCCGAAGAGCTTCCGGGCGCGCCTCAGGCGAGATGGATCGGAATGGACGTAGGCAGCACGTCGGACCGGACGGCAATGGTCACTTTGGCCCAGTGCGGAGACCTCCTGGCGGTAGAAGACATAGTCGTGCTCCACAAGGCCAGCTACGAGCACCAGCTGGACGTATTGAGGCAGCTCCACCAGAAGTACGGCTACGCAGGAGGCTACATAGACCAGAACGGCATAGGAAGTTGTGTCGCGGAATTCGCCAAAAAACGGGTCACTTCCAAAGTAGAAGGCTTCACGTGGACGGCGGCCAACAAGACCCCGGCCTACGAAAACCTCAGGGCGCATATTTTCGACCACAAGCTGGTGTTCCTGGAAAAGGACAGGGACCTGGTCAGGAAAGACTTCTAGAACGTGCACAGGGAGGTTTCCGAGGCGGGGAAAGTCGTCTTTTCAGCGGGCAGGGACGAGAACGGGCACTCGGACGTCACTTCCGCGCTGGTCCTGGCGCTGCAGGCCGCGAAGGCGAAACCCGCCAGCTTCGGGATGCCGCGCACCTGGAGCATGGACAGCGTTTTCGGCTTCCAGGCGGCCTCCCGCCTGAGATAAGTATTCTGACATGGCAAGCATCCTCAGACAAGTACAGGACCAGGTGGCGGCCCAGCTCAGGGAGTCGGAGGCCCTCTCGGCATGCCCCGTGTACGCCGAAGACCAGAAAGACCTGGAATTCCAGATAAAGAACGCGCTCGGCCGGCAGGGCCTCGTGCTGGTGGTAGCGACGCCCAAGGCGACCTACATGGGCAAGCTAGACGACACTAGCCTCGCCTGGCAGCTGGACGAACTGGAGATAGACGCGGTGGAGAACCCGCCCGTCAACAGGGGCAGGAAAGAAGGCTACCTGACCGGGCAGGAGGCGGCCATGAAGGCTTTCGAAATCCTCTGCCCCGTAGAAGGCGCCGCCGAAGGCCAGATATGCCCGGTGAGGTACGAGCAGGGGCAGGACCAGGGCCTTCTCGTCAGCAGGGCCGTCTTCAAGTGCCTGGTGACGAGCGACGAACAGCCTGGCCCCGAGCCGACGCCGCAGATAAAGAAATGGTTCGTCAAGCTCCTGGAAGAGGCGCCTGCGGACGGCACGGCGCTGCAGGACGGCTGGATGTGGCAGACCGAGGACGGGTTCGTCGTAGTCAAGGACGGCGCGGCGCACGAGCTTGGTGGTGTGTCTTTTGACGAGATGAGCTCATATGTCGAGTCTGCTACAAATGCTTTCCTAAGCGCAGAAGACGTCTAGCTCAGAGACAGCTACTATGCGCCAGTACAGACATGGAAAGCTGTCGAAGACACGGCCGTGAAGACGTCCGACGGCAACCTGTTCATGCCGGACGGGTCTGTCTTCGCCTTATCTAGCCTCGAGCTTGACGTAGACGGCAATTTGTCTTCAGTGCAGCTGAGCGCAACTCCGCAGTACAACGTCGACGGAAAAGGGCACTATACGTACATCGGCCTGGCCTATACGACAGATCCTCAGCCGTTCTACTTCCAGACGGCCGACGGAACAACACTGGAGCTTGAGTTCAACGTAGACGGAGCTGGAACGTACAGCGTAGTCGTAGGAGACCCGGCGGCTGGCATTGCAGTTGCATAGCAGCCTTATGGCGAGCCGGTTCCGGAATGCGACCTGGAGTTCGACTACGGCGGATCGCGTTGCAAGGTAAAAGCCACCAACATGTATGCCAAGTCGACCGACCTCAACACTTTTGTCCGCGAGTTCCTCGGAGTTCCCGACGACGGATCGACAGTGCCGACTACGCTGCAGCTGATGGAAGTGTCTGCTTCGCTTGAAAGCTACTTGCCGTTGAGTGGTGGAAATGTCAATGGCAATCTTTCAGTCGGAAGTGGAGTCGAGCTGTTCAACGAAGCTGATGGCGGAGTTGTCAAAATCTCAGACGGAAGCTCCAGCCAGACTTTCTACCAGCACAACAAGATAGGGACGCCGAACGTGAACCTCTACTTTCCCGCCGCCTCAATTCCGGAGCAAGACGAGACAATTGCCACGCAGGAATACGTGAACGGGATTGTAGGAGACATAAACACGGTGCTTGACGCCATAAACGGCGAGGTTATCTAATGGGTACTACATCGCAGAAACTTCAGAACATTGTTAACTGTAAAGCTGCTGTCAGAACTGCTGTCCAAAACAGTCTGTCTTTATGGGGAATAACATTGCCAGACAAACTTTCTGACTGGGCCGATAGACTGACAAACGCTAGAACTGTTAAAATAACTGGCAATGTTTCTAATTATGAATATTCGTGCACTTTTGGAAGTAGAAATCTGACATACGCTTCTACAACAAAACAACCATTTGCAGACACAATAACAACAGTTGATTTGTCTGGAATTGGAAGTGTTTCAGAAAGCGGTTTTAATGGAGCGTTCAATCATTGCGCTTCACTGTCTAGTGTCATATTCCCAGATAATGGTCTTTATGGAACTGGAAGTAATACTTTTAACAGCATGTTTAGCTATTGTCCTAATCTTAAAAATGCTACAGTGCCAATAAGATTTAGCGATAAGAGCAGCATGTTCGTTGGTATGTTCCAATATAGTGGTTTACAACAACTAGCAGTAGATTTCAAATTTGAAAGCGGCAACTATTCTAACTATATATTGACGAACATATGTAGGGGTTGTACACCATTGACAAAGTTTACAATGAGTGGCCTTAAGACCTTAGTATACCGCAATCAAACACAGCCGTTTTTTGGCATGGACGGAAACAATGCTTTTTATGGTTGTACAAATTTGAAAGAGGTTGAAATCAATGACTTAGAAACTTTCAATGTAACGACAACAAACGGTAGAGGTTTTGGACTTATATCAGGAACTGGCACAATGAACATAGCATCTGTAAAATGTCCAGATTTGAAAACTATTACGACATCAAATAGTAGCAGTATTCCTACCCAGTCTTTCTTTGTTGGAACAAGTTCTACATCAAACAGGAGAACAATCCAAAACATATACCTGCCAAAACTCACGCAAGTTAGCCCGTATGCCTTCAACTGTGTCTCTAACTGTACATTCCATTTTGGCGCTGAGAATAGAACAGCCATTGAAGCATTGACAAATTATAGTAATCATTTCTCTTAGTACGGAGGTGACACAACTACCTTCGTGTTTGACCTGTGAATTTCGACTTAAAAAGGAAACATGCATGAAATACCAGACAATAGTCTTTGACGTCAACAAGCCTACGCCCAGGCAGGTCAAAGTCCCGCTTGAGTCCGACTACGGCGTGGCGGTCAAGGTCTGCAAGGACGGGCAGTACGTTGAAGACGCAACATTCACGCTTGACGGAGAACAGCCGAGCGGCGCCTATAACGGATGGAGCCTCTTCCAATTGTCTGCAGGCAGCGAACAGGTGGCACAATGCCTGGCTTTGGAAGTCAGCAAGTCGCCATCTTTGTCCGCCTCTGTCTCCGCTACGTTAAGCGCTGCTGCCGTGTCTTCGGACAAACAGACTACAATGAACTCTAGAGTGGCTGGAGTAAGCGAGAACCTTCATATAGAGTCACCGGCCTGGCTTGCGCGACCTGAGGTGAAGATAGTGTTCACGTCCCAGGACGGAAGCACCGCAGAGCGAGGACTGGCCGCCGCCGACCAGCTCTATATAACTAACGCCCGCAACTCCACGCCCGCGACCGCTACCGCGATCTGGAACGCCGCTGCAGGCGCATGGGAACTGTCTCCTACGCTAAACGTCATCTACACGAATTCCAAGATGTGGCTGAAGGTAATGACGCCAGCTAACTCTGCTGTCGAGGCAGAAGCAGTCGTAAAAGTAGACTCCGGCGACGGCGTCTACAGCGAATTTTCCATTGTCGTGCAGGAGCAGGACCTGGGGTACGTCGAAGCAGACTGACATAAGAATTTTGCAACAAGGAACAAAAAAAATGACTTATAAGACACTAGAATACGACATGAACTCCCCGTGCCTGAAACAGGTAGTGGAGCCGCTCGACTCCGCGTACGGGCTTGCGATAAGAGTAGTGAAAGACGGGCAGGTCGTGCCGCTGCATAGCCAAGGCGACATAGTCGTAGACGGCCAGGACAGCGTCAGGCTGAAGAACACGTGGCAGCTGTTTGAACTGAGCTCTGGATCGGAGCCGCAGACGAAAACGCTTTCCGTAGAAGTGCATGCGCCGAACGGCATGGTCGGGACCGAGGACGCCGGCTTCGAGCTTCGGGTCCAGGAACAGGACCTCGGCTACATCGAACCCGCCGTGTTGACCGGATACGGACAGGCGTAAGGAACTCGATAATTAAAGGTTACTAGAATCTAGAAAAAGGAAACCGTATATGGCGACATTCATACAATCCGAGCCCTCAGTGAACGGAGTCACGCTTCCCGCAAACGCCGGGACCCTCATCCGCGGCAGCCAGTGGGGCATAGACGCCGCTCTCTAGGGCTACATCATCCAGGACGTGCAGATCAACCACACCAGGATCACAGACGACACCCAGGACCAGAAAGGCGCGCTCGTAAGCCAGCTCGACTACGACGAGCGCTGGGAGGGCACGATGACCGTGATCGGCGGGAACGGCTCGGAGACGGGCGACCTCGACGGCCTCGTCGCCGGCGACACCGCTTTCGAGTGGGCCGGCGCCAAGTGGAAGATCACCGGAGTGCAGTACACCGGCAACTACGCCGAGAAGAAGCGCTATCAGATCACGTTCTTCCGCGCGAAGAACTTCCCTAGCCAGAGCTGACCTCTCATTAAACTCATTCGGTACGAGAGCCACTACCTCTCCTGTAACCGTTATTTCAGCAGCCTTGGGCCGTAGTGGGGCCCGCGGCTGCTTTTTTAAGGCAGAAAGACATGGCAGACAACCCAAAACTCGTAATAGAAGAAGCGACAGGCTCCTCTAAGAAGGCCCCTATAGCCCTGCACGACCTCACGATCTCCAGGTACGCGTGGCTGGAGAAGCTCGGTTCCCCGTTCATCAGCCCGGGCGAGAAGTTCACGGTGGCAAACGTAGTCCCCAGCGTATGGGTCATGGCGGCCAGCAGGCAGGACCTCAGGTCCAAGGCTTCCGAAGACGTAGAGTCCCTCAAGTTCTGGTGCCTCGAATGGGCAGACGAGCAGGTGGGAATGGAGGACCTGCCCGGGCTGATAGACGCCGTCTCGGCCAAAATAACGGCCCTGGGCAAGGCGGCCCCCAAGAGCGGGGCGCAAGACCCAAAAAACTGACCAGGGCGGGGGCCGGCTCCACGAACGGCTGGCTCCTGCAGGCCGCGTACTTCGCGTGTTCGGAGTTCGGATGGACGCTGGAGTACGCCCTCGAAGAGGCCTCCCTCGTCTGGATCATGCTGCTCATGCGGCAGAAGATCTTCAACGAGTCCAAGAACCCGGGATTCAGCCTCCAGGAGCAGGAAATGCTCGACCAGGACGTCCCGTGGGAGGAGCTCGTGAGGCGGAACAGGGAGCAGCTCAGGGCAGGCCGAGGCTGCTAAATATGACGTAAGGACGGACTATGGCAGACCATACAGTAGAACTAGAGGCCAAGCTGAACACCCAGCAGGCCGAACAGAAGCTGAACCAGCTGAACGCGAAAGCGGAAAAGACGGTGGCCGGCCCGGGCGGCGAGGCCTCCGTCTCCCTGGACAGGCTCGGCGACTCGTTGAAGAACCTGAAGCGCGCGGTAGGCGGAGGCCTTATCGCCAGCTCCCTCGGGAACCTCGCGAAGCAGATGGAGATTTTCGGAGACCAGACGGCCCAGATAGTAGGCCAGATGCAGGGCTCGATACAGCGGCTCGCAACGGCCGCCGCCACGGCCAACCCGACATTGGTCGGCCTAGTGGGCGCGATAGAGGCGCTGTCGATGATAGCGACGATCAGCGCCGGGGCGGACAAGCTCGTCGCCAAGAAGGTCAAGGGCAAGTTCGTCAACAAGAGCGACTGGGACACCAACGCGGAGGGCTATAGCCAGTACTAGCGCTCCAAAGAGATGAGGCAGACGCTGGCCTCGGGCAGCAAAGAAGCCGTAATGTCTCTTCTAAGCAGGAGAACCACAGAACAGTCTGATGCAAAAACAAACGTAGAGTCTCTTAGAGACAACGGCAAGAAGCAGGTGTTCGCGGAGGCGCTTAAAAACCTGGAAAAACTCGACTTAGAAATAGATGCGCTGCAGCAGAAATGGAAACAGCTGAACGACGAAGAGCTGAGAGCCAAGCAGAAAGAGGCCGCGGAAACCAAGCGTCTCGAAGAGCAGCGAGCCACGCAGCAGGCGGACCTGGACAAAGTCAGGTCAGACTGGCGCTATGGCGAAGACTTCGCCTAGGCCAGGCGCACCAAGAACGTCGCGTGGCTGCAGGAATCCATGAACAATGCCGCGTAGGCCATGCGCACTGCGACCACCGCCTCAGGGTTCAGGGAGGCCTGGTCTAGGTACGGCTCCGCCAGGTCCGCCCTACAGGGCATAGACGAAGAGAAAGCTAAAGAAGCCAAGCGCCTAGAAAAAGAGAAAGCTGAAGCCGCAGCCAATGCCGCCGCTGAAATCAAGCGTCTCGAAAAGCAGCAGGCGGACCTGGACAAAGTCAGGTCAGACTGGCGCTATGGCGAAGACTTCGCCTAGGCCAGGCGCACCAAGAACGTCGCGTGGCTGCAGGACTCCATGAACAATGCGGCCGAGGCCATGCGCACTGCGACCACCGCGGCAGAATTCAGGGAAGCCTCTTCCAGGTACGGCGCCGCCAGGTCTGCCCTACAGGGCATAGACGAAGAAGGCAGGAAGACCGAGATCGAGCGGCTCCAGGGGCTTCTCGACTCCATGAAGGCCTCGCCCGTCAGCAACTACACGGCGGCCGGCTTCAGCATGGGCGAGCAGCTCGGTACCGAGGAGAACATAAGCAGGAACGTGGAGCAGATAGTCAGGCTCCTCCAGGAGCAGATGGCCAAGCAGCTCCAGACTTTCAACCTAGGACAAGGAACAATCTGATGGCACAAGACCTCACGCCGAATACGCACCTCCCCGCCAACACGCTCATAAAGCAGCCTGTCAGCCAGGACCTCCGCAGCGAGCCCGGCTCGATGCAGCTGATCGAGAAGTGGAAAGGCCAGTACGTCCACTGCCAGGACGTGGTACGCAGCCTGTACGGCGTCTCTGCCGACGTGGACTACGGCAGGTTCACGGCGGCCGCCGGCGTGCTCTGCAGCGAATACGCGACGCCGTATCCGCCCAGCGGCCTGAAGTGGACGTACGCCCAGGGCACGGTGGACGAGCTGGACGCCGGCGAAAACGGAATCCTGACCATAGTCTGGAACGCGAAGATCTCCGGAGACGCCCCCTCGAAAGGCCTGGAGTCGTGGAACCTGCAGTGGCAGCCCGAGAACTACGACCCCTACGCCTACTGCAGCAACGTCTCGGCCCACGTCGACCCGGGCGGAAACCCGCTCAAGTCGCAGCGCGTGGCGGTCGAGCAGTGCCTGCACCCGCCGACCGGCAACAACGTCATGACCAACAGCAGGCTGTTCCAGGACAACCAGGGAACGATCCGCAGGCTGAACGAGAACGAGCAGAAGATCCTGAAGTGGAAGCTCGAGGGCCTGCACGTCATCAAGCACCACCCCGTGATCTCCAGGCAGAACTCGTTCAACAACGTGGCGGCTTCGGCGATCAGCGCCGTCCTTGCGGCGCACAAAGACCTGGTAAAAATCCCTGACGTGGTCGACTCCGCGCCTTCTCAGATGGCGCAGAACATGGGGCTTTCCTCCTACACCTGGGTCTGCCAGGGGACGACGATCCAGACCTCCCAGCCCGACATAGCGAAGAACGAGTGGTCCGTCAACTACACCACCCAGTGGCAGGGGGCGTCTTTGAGCGTAGTAGAAGAGTTCTACAGCGACGACAACAGCAAGCGCTGGAAATTCGGGGAGATGTAAGGCATGGCTCAGTTCCAGACAGGGCAGAAACTCACGGCGGCGGACCTGAACAACGCCTTCCAGGGCGTGGCGGGGGTCCAGAACCCGACTTCGGACATGAAGTGGTACGGCACCCCGATGGGCCGGCTGCAGGCGGCGTGGAGCTCGTTCAGCAACGCCAGGAACGTGGCGCCGCACCCGGCGGACATCGCCGTGGCCGCGGACGGCGTAGCCTAGCCGTTCGTCATAGAGCAAGGCCCGGACCCCGATCACCTCCAGCGCGTGCCGGCGTACGGCGTAAGGCGCGTGTTCATGAACCTCGGCGGAGAAGGCCAGGGCCTCATGAGCTCCTAGGCAAGCCTCCCTTACCGCGTCTACCCCAACTGCCTGCGCCTGGGGAAGTACAACCACATGCCGTACCTGGCCGTGGTAGGGTTCCAGATGCCGATGCCTGACGCGCCCTGGGGACGGGGCGAAGACCCGGTCTTCAGCCTCTGGTACAACGACTTTAACGTTCCGCAGCAGGATACGCCGGAACTGTGGACCGCGGCGCAGAAGCTCTACCAGGACAACGTATGCCGCAACTGCTCTAAGGACAACTGGTGGTACACCGGGATCACCGTCGAAAGATGCTCTCCGCTGGCTTTCCAGGGAGCTTCGGAAATGGCCGACATAGTCGCATACCCGCTTTTCCTGCGCGCGAAGTTCGAGGACGGCCAGAGGTACGAGCTCGGAGACGTAACGGACCAGGAAGTGACGCTTCCCGTCCTGTGCGTATCCGCATATCAGGACTACCTCCTGCGGTCGATGTTCCTCGGGACAATGAAAAACAGACTCAAGGACCTTATCGAGACGCACTTCAAGAGAGTGTGGAACATAAAGGTCTTGGACATTTATTTCCTCAGCGATCCGGAACTTGTGAAAACAGTAGCGTCTTTCAACTGGTCAAGCCAGACGCTCGACGCCTGCTACAAGCAGATTACAAACGAAATCTCGTTCCAAAAGGAAGAGGACGGCGGCAACAAGTTCAAGGAGTTCGGCAACGACTTCACCCCCGGCCAGTACACGCCCGACCTGTTCAACTACGTCGACGCGGACGGCAGGCACAAGAGCCTCCGCATAGAGAAGCTGGCGTGCACCTAGCCCGGAGGGACGGCGACGGCGACGCTTTCGTCCTACTCCCCTGCCGCCGTAGGCGCGGCCTACTACAAGAACAGCTCCGGCGCCGAGGTGTTCCTCCCGCGGTACTGCCCTGTGCCGTGGACCGAGTACCTCAGCTCGGGAGACCCCGTGTCCGCCTGCCTGTCCGCCATGTTCGCCGACCTGCTCAGCGGCGGCCTCAGCTCTTCCGTCCAGACGAGGCTGATAGCGGTCAACCAGCCGGGCGCGGAGGGATGGCGGTACTACGACACGTGCCCGGACTTCAGCAAAGGCGGATCTATCGACCTGTCGGGGTGGAACGGCGAGTACAGCGGGCTGAGCAGCTGCGACACTGCGGACAACGTGAACAAGGTGTACCTGAGCTGCTATTTCGATACGCGGGCCACCTGGCACCTGGTCGACTTGTCCGGAACGACTTGTGTCCAGCTGGGGGTCTATTACACTTAAGGCGCAGGAGAGCGGCCCAATGGCAGACATCATCGATTTCCCCGTTTCTCCGCAAGAGTACTTCTACGACAGCCGGAACCTCGTAGACAGGGGCTGGAAGTGGCACTTCGGGCTTCCGACGCCGGACGCCGCGGGGGCGGTTCCGCTTTCCACGGCGGAGTGCGGGGCCATGCCGTTCCGGGACGACACCGCCGTCAGCGGGCTGATATCAGACAAATGCCTGCGCGGCGAAGACTGGGTGTTCCTGGACAACTGGCAGGACGACAGGCGGTGGATATACCACCACGGATTCACGAACTTGTTCGGCGACGTGCCCGAGCTGTCCGGCGAGCTGCAGACCAAGGGACCGTCCCGCGGCCAGCTCACGGCTTTCGCAGGCAACATGTCGGCGCTGTGCTCGGTGTGGAGAAGCGATTTCCAGTGGACCGGCGGAGACAGGGAGCTGCATGTCTCGAGCTATCTGGACGCGTGGGAAGAGCTGAGCGCGGGGTTTGTCGACATCCCGCGGCTGCACGACGCCGAGCTGAGCGACAGCTCCCTGAAGCTCAGCAGGATGAAGAATTTCTTCGACGACACTTCCAAGTTCGCCTGCACCGCTTTCGACCCGCTCGTAGTCATGCAAGACGGCGGAAGCGACGCCCGCCAGCTGTGGTGGTGGCACTACAGGTACGGCCAGCCCGCGGAACAGCAGTCCAGGTTCATGCAGCGCGTAGTGTTCCTGGTCGACGACCTCTACGCCGGCAGCGCCGGCCCGAACAGGGTCGTAGGGTTCGACGTGCAGGTCTTCGCCGTAGTCATGGGAACGACGCAAAGCTCCTAGGGAAGCAGCTACAAGTTCGGGCTGATAGACCTCTTCAACGGCAGGCGCGCTGTCGCGCAGGCCCTGGCGACGACTTCGAGTAACAAGTTCTACATCTCGACTTCGTTCGGCGGCAACACCGCCGGCCAGCGGATAGCAAACGCGCTCGGAATGGAGTTCAGGCCGGATCCGCCGACCTGGGGCTGGGTCAGCTTCACCGCGGACGTGCTCGCGCTGCACGCCGTAATATGGCCCAAGTACCTGAAGCTCTGACGAATTCCGCCAGAAGATAAATACAGATTATCCGGAGAGACGAAAAAATGGCTTGGAAAAGACTGACAGCAGACGACCTGGAGCTGGTTCTCGCTGAAGACGAACTTCAGAAACTTCAGTCGTGCAGCATAGACGACAGCAGGATCTCGACTGTCTTGCAGGACCAGCTCGACGCCGTCGCGGACGCTTTTCGCGGCGCGATGCAGAGCAACGGATACACTGTCGACGTAAGAGACCACTACATGGCGCCCGAATACCGGCAGTTCGTCCTCAACTACGCCAGATGGCAGATTTTCACGCGCTTCCCGATGACCGAGGGGTATGCGCTTACGGACCCCCGCAAAATCCAGTACGAAGAGGCGGCGGAGCTCCTGAAGAACCCCTATATAGGCGTCTCGAAGCCCGACTACTCCGACGACCCGGAGCTCAGCGGCGACACGTCCCTGACAGCCACGCAGGACGCCGCCATAACCATGCCGTGGCAGAAGTTCCCGGCCACGCCCGGCGACCTCGGGTTCGGCGGCGTGTGGTGTAGAGACGGAAAGGCCTTCTGGTGATTTTCGAAGTCACAGGAAGAGGAGGCAGGAGCGCGCAGGCCGAGCTTGGCCGGACGCTCGGCGGCGTGCTGAAAGAGGCCTGTGACCTGGGCAAGGCCACGCAGGCGGCGGTGGCCTGCATACGCCGCCACGTACAGGCGAAGTACCCCGGGTCGAGCCACTGGTCCCCCGGAAAGATATACGCGGCCAAGCCCGGCATGGTGAACATAGACATACCGGGGGCGGGGAGGGCGTGGCACGACGTGACGATAGTCCCGAGGCTGCGCAGGAAGCTGGCGATACCGTTCCCCGTGGCGAGAGGGACGGAGCCCCGCGACTGGCAGGACTCTTTCATAGTGAAGAAGAAAGACGGAAGCATGTTCCTGGCGCAGAGTTCCGGAAGCTCGCTGGTCGCCCTCTTCGCGCTAGTGGACAGGGCCTTCCAGCCCAGGGACCCGAGCCTGATGCCCTCCGGCGAGACGATGGCGAAGGCGATGGAACAGGCCTGCGTAGAGACGATTTAGAGAGGAAAGTGACACATGGCGGCGAACACCCCTATAGACAAGGTTGCCAACATCTACCAGAAGCTCTTCAACCCGCTGAGGTTCCTGACCAAGCCCCAGATAGAGAGGATGACGACGGACTGGCAGCACGGCTCCGACGTCCAGATGCAGCTGGTCTTCACCCAGGTAGAGCAGATGAGCCCGATCTACCAGGTCTGCATACAGAAAAGGTGCGCGGGGGTCCTGAACAGGGAATGGGACGTCCTCCCCGTGGACGACTCCCAGGCGGCGAAAGACCAGGCGGAGCAGGTCAAGAAGCTCTTCGAGAAGGCCAACATGAGGAACGAGGACGGGCTGACGGAAGCCCTCAGGCACCTAGTCATGTCGAGCTTCAGGGGACGGGCGGCGCTCAAGCCGTTCTTCTCCGACTCCGGCGACCTCCTCCTCAAGAGGCTGGACAACTGGAACGTCCTCTACTGGAACGGCAGGCTGTACTGGAACCCGAGCTCTGAGCCCGCGCCGTGGTTCACGGACGAGGAATCCGTGCCGTTCGCGGAGATACCGAAGTCCGAGGTCTGCTTCGTCCGCGACGACATGCCCATAGACGTACCCGGCGTGATGATCTACCTCAGGCAGCTGGTGGGCGAAGAGCAGTGGGCGCGGTTCATCGAGAAACAGGGCATACCGCAGATCGTGATAAAGGCGCCCGACGGAACGCCCGCGCAGAACCTCGAGCAGTGGAACTTCAGGGCGCAGCAGCTGTTCGAAGGCGGATCCGGCGTGCTCCCGTCCGGCGCGGAAGTGACTTCGCTCGACTCGGCCAGGGGGCAGGACCCGTTCACGAACTACCTGCAGCACCAGATGGAGATGATATCGATCCTCGCTACAGGAGGCACCCTCATGACGATAGGCGGGCCGACGGGCCTCGGCTCCGACCTCGCGCGCGTGCAGCAGGAGTCGTTTAACAGCCTGGTAAACCAGGACTGCAGGAAGATATCGAACGCCGTTACGGACTGCGTGGTGAGGAAGTGCGTGCGCAGGCTGTTCGGCGACGGCGCCAAGGCGCTCTGCCGCTTCACTTTCGTGGAAGACGACGAGTACGGACCCCGCGACTACTTCGAGTTCGCGGAGAAGGCGCAGGCTCTCGGCTTCAAGATAGACGCCAAGGAGTTCAAGCGCCTGTCCAAGGTGAACTTCATCCAGGAAGACGAGACCTGGAGGCCGCAGTGAGGGAAACGCCGTGGACGCGCAGGAGATGTACGAGAAGATAAGCGCCAAGATCGACCGCCTGATCGACAAGCTCGACACCAGGATGGCCGACCTCGACAAGAAAGTGCAGGGGCACGAGGTCAGGATAGTCGTCCTCGAGCAGAAGCAGCCATGCGAAGCCAGGAGAGACTGGAAAGGCGACGTCATCCTCCTACTCGTCAAGGCCGTGACGGTGGGCGCGGTGGCGCTGGCCTCCCTCGCCGGCGCGGGCGGGATCCTGTCCAAGATAATGGGAGGCTGAGATGCTCGCTGGCGCGGAAGAGATCGACCCCTACGAAAGGCAGCTCCTGTTGGTCGCGTGGCGGCAGCTGGAGAACAGCCCGAGGCTGAACGAGACGCAGAAGCGGGCAATAGAGCGGAAATTCCAGGAAATAGTGGACGCGTACAGGAACAAAGACCTGGCGTAAAGCGAAAGCAGAGGTAGACCAAATGTTCGAGTGGATAGTAAAGAAAGTAATAGTCGGCAAAGTCAACGGCCTGCTGAAGGCGTACGAGAAAGACGTGGGCAAGGCCAGGGAGACCCTGAAGAAGTGGACCGGGAGGATCAAGAAGGTCCTCGCCTGCCTAGAAGGCGCCCTCGCCAAGCTGGACGACAACCAGCTCACGGCGGAAGAGCTCAGGGAAACGGGCGACGACCTGGCGAAGGTGGTACGGGAATGGTGAAGGCCCTCGCCATCGCCTGCGCGGTATTCGCCGCGGGGTGCCTGCAGCAGCACAGGCTGGTCGAAGGCACGAGCGTGCAGCTCGGCGCCTACGTCCCGTGGGAGTCGCAGCTCTGGGGGCTGGAGCTGGTCTCGTACGTAAGCGGGCTGGCGGTTAAGGCCCCGACCAACGTCTGCCTCGAGGTCAGGCGCTCCTGCCGCTCCACGAACGAATTCCTGTGGGGGATGGTGAAGACCGTCGAGGCGAGCGACTCGAAAATCGCGACGAAGCGCTAATTAAAAAACAGGCATATGGAAGAGACAGGAAAATACGAAGTCGAGGAGATAGTCACCGACACCGTCGACAACGGCTCGATAGAGAACGTGCACATCGCCCCGATCGGCACGTTCGAGGGCTCGGACGCCGAGGGAAACCCCGTGTCCGAGACCATCGACGCCGAATCCCTCTCCGCCCTGGCGGGCAGGCTTAACGAGTCCGGGACGGAGATCCTCGCGGACGTCGACCACAAGGCCTCGAAGCCCGGCCTCGAGCGGGACACCCGCAGCGCCGGCTGGTTCAGCAAGTTCGTGGTGGACCCGATCAAGGGCCTGTTCGCCACGCTCAGGCTCACCCGGCACGGCAAGGACCTCCTGGAGAACCGCGAATACCGCTACATCTCCCCCAGTTTCACGCTGGGCGAGGACGGCAGGCCGGTGGAGCTCCACACGGCGTCTCTCACGAACACCCCCGCTTTCGCCGGCTGGATAAGCCCTATTTTGAATTCAAGACCAAAAGACCTAGGAACAGACATGACCAAGGAAGAACTTAAAGAACTCGTCAAGGAGACTCTCGCCGAGCTCAAGGCGGAAGGCGAAAAGGCCGAAGCCGCCGAAGAAGCCAAGGAAGAGAAGACCGAAGAAAAGACCGAAGAGGTGGTCGACGAAAAGCCGGAGACGTCCGAGAAGAAGACGGAGACGGCCTGCAACGAAGACCCCGCCAAGACGGAAGAGACGGAAGATACGGAAGAGACTGAAAAGGCCGAGGAGAAGAAAGAGGAGGAAGTCATCAAGATCGAAGCCCTCAACTCCGCCCCCGCCGCCTCCCTCTCCGCCCCCAAATGGCAGAACATGGGCCGCGAAGAATTCATCAAGTGGTTCAACGCCGGCAACCGCTGACAATCTGAAAACAAGAAAAACAAAAAGGACCAGACAAAATGGCACTTACTGACACTACAAACACCAACCTGTACGAGAAAGTCACGTCGGAGTTCGCGCTCCAGGCGCTTTTCGCCAAGCTCGCCCCGATCACCGACTTCGCTCACAACTTCAACGACCTGCAGGACCGCAAGGGCGCCGCGATCGTCGTACCGACGTTCAACCTGAGCGCGGCCGCGGAATTCAACGCGGACACGAACAACTACTGCGGCGGGACCAACGAGGCGGACGCCGCGACGATCAACCTCGACAAGCACATCGTCAAGAGCTTCGTCTACACGGACTACGCCGAGATGTTCACGAACGTGAACTGGCTCCGCGACACGGCGATCGCGATCGGCGACTCGCTCGGCCGCGGCATCTACAACACGGTGATCGCGATGTTCAACGACACGAACGTCACGCAGACCACGACCGCCGACCTCTCGACCCTCGAGGACTTCACGGGCCTGATCGAGGACGTCTACGCCAACAACCTCGACCTCGGCGAGACCGTCCTCATGCTCTCCCCCGCGTACTACGGCAACCTGCTCGGCGTGCTCAAGTACGCGGGCTACGGCGCAGTCGACCCGATCCAGGACGGCCGCGTGCCCAGCTTCATCGGGTTCCGGTCCGTCGTCTGCGCCCCCGGCCTCCCGGCCACGTGGAAGGGCGTGCTCGCCGACCGCAACTCGCTCGGTATCGCTTCGCGCTACCTGGCCCCGATGCCCGGCGCCGGCTACAGCGAGACCTGGAAGGCGACCGACACGAACAGCGGCCTGACGATCGGCTACCGCGTGGGCCAGCAGATCTGCAGCGGCTACCGCTTCATCGCGGGCGAGGCGCTGTTCGGCGCGGAGATGCTCCGCCCGGCCGGATTTGTTAGCATAAAATAAGGGAAGTCCAAAAGGACCAGAACAAAAAAGACCGCCGTTTTCGGCGGTCTTTTTTCTTTATCCCGTACGGGCTTACACGGACTCGGGAACCGGGATCCACTACAAAGTCCAGCCGCGCGCCCTCTTCGCGGACAGCCTGCCGTTGAGGCAGTTGTACACGAGGACGTGGGAGCAGCCGAGGAAACGCGCGCAGTCGCGCCCGTTCTTGAACACGAGCTCCTTGCCGGCCGGGGAGACGGCCTTGACCAGCTGCCCGCTCCTGGAGACGCGCCCGGCCCTCAGCCTCTTGCGCATGCGGGCCTCCGGCGTGCTGTTGTTCTGCTTCCTGGTGACCCAGCCGAGGTTTTCCAGGCGGTTGTCCCTGGGGTCGGAGTTCAAATGATGCACCTGCTCGCGGCGCCGGGGGTTGGGCAGGAAAGCCTTGGCCACCAGCCTGTGCACGTAGCTGCCGGCGAACTGCACGTACCCTGTCTTTTCGTTGTAATAGCCGGGGAAAATCTTGGTTTCGCCTGTCGCCAGGTTGACCGTCTTGCACATTCCCTGCTTGCTGACGTAGTATTCTATCCTGTTCGTCTTCTTGACGAGGGCCCAATTTGACTGCTTTTTCATTCTTTTTTTCTCTTTCTTTGTTGTTACGCGGCCTCTTTTATCGCCGCACATATTTTATATTACTCTTTTGTAGTACAAAACTAGGCTCTTTTAGAGAGAAAAAATGAAAAAAATTTCTTTTTTTTTAACCGCGCCAGAAAACAGGCTAAAAACAGGTTAAAAAACAGGAAACCCTTTAAAAGGCCCCTTAAACGCCCCGTATCGAGTCCGGCCGAGGCCTAGTACTTTTACCGTCCGGATAGGCCGGATTTCCTAAAACCTTGATTTTGGTTAGTTTCGCCACACCCGACCGCCGCACCCGAACATCGTGGGAAAAAACCGGCCAACACCTTCCCGTTGGGAAAATGCCGTGGAGGAGAAACCGGCCAGGCCTTAATCCGCTGGAAAATGCCGTAGGGAAACAGCCGTTGGCAAATGCCGTAGGAGATATCGCGAGGTGATATCGTAAGCAAAAACAGTCCTGTTTCACGGCATACTCTAAAACTTCGACGTAGGCCCGAAGGGCCTCGGTGGCGTGTAGCGAAGCGGAACGCCTGCGTACCGTTGGAAAATGCCGTAGGGATACAGAGTATAACCACGTAAGGTAAAAAAAGATTTCTTTTTTCTTTTATATTTCTTTTTTCTTTTAAAGGTATTAGATTTTTAGGTATTAAATTATAAAGGTATTAGATTATATAATAGTGTTGTCCGTTTTTTGAATAGCTGTTGTCCGTAAAATAAAAGGCTGTTGTCCGTTTTTTGAATAGCTATTGTCCGTTTTTACGTTGGTCAAGGTGTTCCACGTTGTTCCACACTTGACGGTCAATACCCGTTGTTAGTAACTTGTTGATAACTTGTTGATAACTTTTGACAACTTTTTATAAAAACAGGCCAGTTTTACGACTTTAAAAGTGTAATTATATATTGTGCGGCACGAGTGGTGTCGACCGCATGTTCATTTCTGAGCGCTAGTTAGGGTTCAGCCCCGAAGAGAATGACGACGCGCGCGTGTTTCACCAGCACGAAGAATTGAACAAACACCAACACGCGAAAGAGAAGAAAATGAACATAAAACACGATATAGATTATCTTGACCGCTTTTAGAAAGTGGTTTGTTTCCTGACGTTGACGTCGATCAAAAAGAATTTCAAGACGCTTGACGAATACGGCAAAGCAGCGAACTGCCGAAAGGCTATGTTCCTCCATGTCATGGACAGCATCCTCCGCAAACTGTCCAAGACCCCAGACGGCAGAATTCATTTCCAGGAATTTCTAGACAAGTCCGGACATATTTTCAAGTACCACAGGCACTGCCACAAACACTATAAATCCGGCAGGAAATTCAGCCGCAACTCCTGGTTCGAGCTCGACGCCGGATGGCTGGCCTAGAACTTCAAGGAGCGGAACTTCAACACGGCGACGTGCGGGTTCCTCACGAAAGAATACCACAAGTGGATAGACAAAAAGGTTTACGGATATGAACACGGAGGAAGACGCGGTTAGCCTGCTGCAGTTGGAAAACCTGAGGCTGGAGCTGGAGTTCGACAGGCAGAACATGGAGAGGAGAGACGGACTGGGCCTAGGCAGGTTTATGATCAGCCTCGGAAAACCGAACACCCCGCCGACGACCTGCCAGCGGCGGCGTACGAAAAGCCGCTGACGATAGAGGCTCTGCAGAAGGCCGTAAACGAAAGGAAGATCAGTTCCGGTTTCGCCCGCATGGCCGCCGAAGCGGCGGGGATAGCAGGAAAGATAAAGGATCACCCGCGCGGGTTTAACTCTTTAGATCCTGACGCGAAGGTCTTCAAGGCCGGGAACAAGGAACTCGCAAGAAAGCTCGACAAGATGTCGACGGTGTACGTGCTCGACGAAAAGAAGCTGTAGAGGATAAGAGAATTTGTTTAATCCTAAAAAAAGAAAGGAAAAGGAAAACGATGAAAACGATTAAATGGATACTGGAAGAAGCGGCCCTGGCGGCCGCTGGCTCGGCGGCTGCCTACGCCCTCGCGTGTCCGTGCGCCTACCGCGCGGCCGAGGCTTTCGGCTGGTTCGCCGGGGCGGCGGTCGCCGTCGCCGGGATGCTTGCGGGGTGCCTGGCGGCGTACCTGGCCGTAAACCGCGCTTTCGACAGGTTCGAGAAAGGAGGCGCGGAATGATCCGCAGATTGAAAGAGTCCGCGCTCGGGGCGAAAGGCGACGTCATGACGCGCATAATCAAGGCGCAAGGAGAAAACAGAATGTCCAATAACAGCAATCTTCATAAAGCCAAGAAAGCGAAAAACGACGAGTTTTTCACGCAGCTCCCTGACGTCGAGAACGAGCTGCGCCATTACAGCGACCACTTCAAGGGCAAGGTCGTGTACTGCAACTGCGACGACGCCCGCGAGTCGAACTTCTTCAAGTACTTCTCCATCAACTTCGAGTTCCTCGGCCTGAAGAAGCTGATAGCGACCGGCTACAAGAAGGACGGGCGCGGCGTGCTGCTCGTGTACGAGGGCGACAGGAACGGGAACAAGGTGGTCGACGACGAGGAGGTCCAGGTGACCGAGCTCGAGGGCGACGGCGACTTCAGGAGCGAAGAGTGCGTGAAGCTGCTGGACGAGGCGGACGTCGTGGTGACCAACCCGCCGTTCTCCATCATCGACGAGTATCTCGACCAGCTCGTGAAGCACGGGAAGAAGTTCCTGTTCATCGCGCCTATAACGATGCTGATGCGCGAAGACACTTTCAATCTCGTACAGCAGAACAAGATGTGGTTCGGTTTCGGAACTGATTCATGGTATCAGGTTCCAGACGATTTCGACGACAGACCCGGTGTGAAAATCGAAAACGGCAAAAAGTTCTTCAAAGTTAAGACCCGCTGGTTTACTAATCTCGACCATGAAAAGCGTCATGAAGAGCTTATCTGCGTTGAGAAGTATTCGCCCGAGAAGTACCCAGTTTACGCCAACTATCCGAATGCTGTTGAAGTCGGGAAGATAGCAAACATACCTGTCGACTACGACGGCGAAATGGGCGTGGCAATAACGATTCTAGATAAGTTTAATCCTGACCAGTTCGAAATCGTCGGAGGTTCAAGATGGCTTGCGACAAAGATGGCGGACATGGGATGGCCTAAGGACAGCTACGTGCCGGGCGGAGTCGCTTTCTACCTTGATGAATCGACGCCGACGAAGCAGTGGTATCGTCGACTGTTCGGACGCATCGTGATAAAGAGAAGGAAGGCCGCGGGCGAAAACAAGACGGACCACGGCGCATAATCAGAGCGTAAAGGAGAAACGACCATGAAGATCGAACTGAAGACAGTGAAGGTCCGCGACCTCATAGCGAACTACAAGGACGGCCAGGAG
>Ga0256407_10004413_pt1 | contig 23529 bp, 21 predicted proteins | sample RumenRJG_04DNA_FD_193489 | JGI IMG/M metagenome (GOLD analysis project Ga0256407, IMG submission 193489) | Bovine rumen microbial communities from Lethbridge, Alberta, Canada - RJG_04 | ecosystem: Host-associated > Mammals > Digestive system > Stomach > Rumen | place: Canada: Alberta... | reverse complement strand
ATAAAGGAGATAAGATATGCAACAAGAAAATCTGTTAGCGGAGTGGCTTATGTAGTAAATCTTGAAAGCTGTAGGCTAACTCCAATTGATGATGACAACACAACACTTCCATACATATTTATAAGTGAATTCTAACTACACGCCCTATTATAAGGCAAGACACTTGTTTCGTACAACAATCCCACCACTTCATACAAGATGGTGGGATTGTTTTTGTTTGGGCTGAAAAGCTTTGTATCTTTGCATCAGAAAACATGTCGAACTTAAAATTGAGAAGTATGAAAAAATTATTATTCGTTTGCAGCATGATTGTTGTTTCTCTAACAGCATCAGCACAGTTTACTGTTTATCAACCAGTAGAAGTACCGCGTACTTCATATACTCCAAGTCCCGGCTATGGCACACCTTTCACTATCTATGAGCCTGTATATGGCAATCCCTACCAGCAAAGGCAACAACAGGCAAAGCCAAAGATGCAGGAAGTGACATTGAGGGGATATTATAAGAAAGGTAATGACTGGTACAATATGCCTATCAGAGTTGGGATTATTGGTGAAGAGATAAGACTGTTGAGCATCAAAACGCAATATGGTTGGAGCAACTGTGGCAATAAGGCGAGTGAAGTCGGAGCCTGGGATTCAGAAGACATCCGAGACAACTTCAACTATAAGGCTTACACAACTCTGTATGGTACCGTATATTTTTAGTCCCTCATCTGAAAAAGAAACAAAATGGAAGTAAGATGGAATTAACTTTTGAGAAATGGGAAGATGGCAGATGGTTTGTAGTACTGCCCAACTATGATGGTGACCAAGAAGACTTAGAAATGGTAGACGGTGCTGATACATTTCTTGACTTTCTGACAGAAGACGGTATGTATGTTACAGTTGACGTTAATCTTGAGGAATCTGGAGGCGATTCGATTATACTGAAGTTAGTGGCACATGATGAAATCGGAGGGACATACCAAGTAGAAAATCTATCAGAGTTTAAACATGATGTCTGGCTCTGTAATGTTGTACACTTCTTATTTGGTGAGCATCCTGATGTGATTTACTTTAAGGTGCAATGAAGAAAAAGAAGATTGCAATTATTGGCTTAGTATCGTTGTTAGCATTCAACATGCTATTACCGACTAAAATCCAGAATCCTGTGGAGGGGTGTGGCAAGGAAAGCTATAACCAAAAATCATTCTGGCATCCATGGGGTGACCATCGACATGCAGGAATAGACATCTTTGCTAAGAAAGGTACAAAAGTGCATCCTGCTATTGGTGGAATCGTCCTGTTAACTGGTCACAACTTGGGGGCAGGTGGCAACTGCATCTTAATACTTAGTTCAGGATGGAGACTACACTATTATGCTCATCTAAGTGAAATAGATACTCATATTGGTGCTGTCGTAACAAAGAGTTCCGTTATAGGCAAGGTGGGCAATACAGGTAATGCGGCAGGCAAACCCCACCACCTGCATTACAGCATATCTAGCATCTTCCCACAAGGTGATTGGCGCTGGGAGCCAAAGCAGATAGCTTTCTACATTAACCCGATTATAGAACTTGAAAGATGAATAAGGGCGGATGATACTCTATAAAATGCCTGCCAAAGTATCTCTGAATGTCATGATTTTATATGAGATGATACTTAAAAAAACGTAAATAGATAACCAAAATTTGTTCAGATGGAAAAGAAAAAGGAGCTGCGATTTCTCGTAACTCCTTGATTTTTAAGGCGCTTCAGGATGGGCTTGAACCAACGACCCCCTGATTAACAGTCAGGTGCTCTAACCAACTGAGCTACTGAAGCAGGTTTTGTACTTGTAAGAGCGCTGCTATTTTTGTTTAGCGGGTGCAAAGGTACGGTAAAAATCTGAATCGTGCAAATTTTTTGGCGAAAAATTTTATAGATTGCGTTATTTTTTGTACTTTTGCCCCCAAATATAAGGAAAAAGATGATGAAAAGATACTTGATAATGTTGTTCGGCGCATGTCTGATGGCTCTGCCGACGAATGCCCAGGAGGTGAAGAATCACAACCTTGAGGTGGCGAAGAACTTGGAGATATTCAATGCGCTGTACAGGCATTTGGATATGATGTATGTCGATACGCTGGATGCCAACAAGGTGGTGACGGCAGGTATTGACGCCATGCTGGAGTCGCTGGACCCGTATACGGAGTACTATCCCGAGGAGCGTCAGAAGGAGTTAAAGCAGATGCTGACGGGCAAGTATGCAGGTATCGGAGCGCTGATTCGCTACCACCAGAAACTGAAGCGGTGCGTCATTGAAGAACCCTACGAGGGTATGCCGTCAGCGGAGGTGGGTCTGAAGAAGGGCGACATCATCCTGCAGATAGACGATACGGTGATGACAGATAAGGACACGCGCTATGTGAGCAGTCATCTGCGTGGCGAGGCCGGTACGACGTTTGTACTGAAGATTCAGCGTCCATCGACGGGCAAGAAGATGACGTTTAAGATTACCCGTCAGAACATCAAGATGCCAGAGATTACGTGGTATGGCATGTTGGACAACGGCATCGGATATATCAGCCTGAACACCTTCACGGGCGAGCCCGCGAAACCTATGCGTCTGGCATTCCTCGACCTGAAGAAGCAGGGTGCGCAGAAGTTGATTCTCGACCTGCGCGGCAATGGCGGCGGTTCGCTGTCGGAGTGCGTCGACATTATGAGCATGTGGGTGCCGAAGGGTCAGCAGATTGTAGAGACGAAAGGCAAGCTGAAGCGTGCGAATAGCGAATACAAGACCCGTCTGGAGCCTATCGACACGGTGATGCCCATCGTGGTGCTGGTGAATCGCGAGACGGCATCGGCCTCGGAGATTACCAGTGGTGCCTTACAGGACTTGAAGCGCGCCATAATAATAGGTACGCGCACCTACGGGAAGGGCTTGGTGCAGATTCCCAACGTCGACCTGCCGTATAATGCGAACCTAAAGCTGACCACGTCGCGCTACTATCTGCCCAGTGGTCGCGGCATCGATATGAAGGAAGGTCTGAAACCAGACATCGAGGTGAAGCCCGACACGCTGGCCAATATCACACTCTATCTGGACCGTCTGGACTCGACGGAGGTGATGTTCGACTACGTGACGGAGTATATTGCCAAGCATCCCACCATTGCTGCCGCCAAGGACTTCCACCTGACGGATGCCGACTACGACGACTTCAAGCAGCGCGTCATCAAGGGTGGATTCACCTACGACCAGCTGAGCAAGAAGCAGATGGACGAACGTGAGAAGGCCATGAAGTTTGAGGGCTATATGGACGATGCGAAGGCTGAATTCGAGGCTTTGAAGGCAAAGATAGACCACCACGACGTAGCCCGCGACCTGGACAAGAACCGTCAGGAGATTATGCAGATGATAGAGCAGGACATCGTGTCGGCCTACTACTATCAGGGCGGCGAGCTGCAAGTCGGCCTGCGCAACGACAAGGCCTTAAAAGAAGCCGCACGTATTCTGACCACTGAGGGTGAATACGCACGGATACTGAACGTTGAACGTTGAACGTTAAACATTGAACGTTCAACGACAATAGTCTGGCACTAACACCGAAAGTTCAAACGTCGTTCAATGTTCAACGTTCAATGTTCAATGTAAGATTTTCATCAGCTCCTTCATACCTTCGGAGGCGCCCTTCTGGATTTGTGTCACGTTGCTACCTGCACTGATGGGGTTGGGGTCGATGAGGTAGACGGGAACGCCCGGACGCACGTAATGGATGAGTCCTGCGGCAGGATAGACGTTGAGCGACGTGCCGATGATGATGAAGATATCAGCCGTCTGAGCCTCCTCGGCAGCAGCAGAAATCATGGGAACGGCCTCGCCGAAGAATACGATGAACGGACGCAGCAGCGAGCCGTCGCCAGCCTTCGTGCCAGGAGTGACCTCGCAATTATCGGGCGTCAGCAGTTGCTGATAGCGCGGGTCGTCAGGATCGTTGCTGGAGCACACCTTCATCAGCTCACCATGCAGATGGATGACCTTCGAAGAGCCAGCCTGCTCGTGCAGGTTATCAACATTCTGCGTCACCACCGTCACGTCGTAGTTCTTTTCCAGTTCAGCCACCAGTTTGTGCCCTTCGTTAGGCTTCACACCCCAGCATTTCTTGCGGAGCATGTTGTAGAAATTAGTCACCAGCGTGGGGTCGTTGAGCCATCCCTCGTGGGTAGCCACCTGCTGAACGGGATACTCCTCCCACAATCCGTCAGCATCGCGGAAAGTCTTCAGTCCACTCTCCACAGACATGCCTGCACCAGTCAAAATTACTATCTTTTTCATACGCCAAAGTATTAAGAATGCACAAAATTAGTAATTTTTCTCGAATAATCGCATATAATTCACGAAATATTTGTAACTTTGCAGCCGTTTTTCAAGATTACACATTATTAATATAGAGAAAAGACATGGATAAAGTAAGTTATGCTTTGGGTCTCGGCATCGGTCAGCAGCTGGCACAGATGGGAGCCTCGGAACTGAATATTGACGATTTTGCACAGGCCATCAAGGACGTGATTGCCGGCAACGAACTGAAGGTAAAGCACCAGGATGCCCAGAAGATTGTGCAGGAGTTCTTTGCCGCCCAGGAGCAGAAAATCAACCAGCAGCGTCAGGAAGCCGGTAAGGCACACAAGGAGGCTGGTGAGAAATATCTGGCTGAGAATGCCAAGAAGGACGGCGTCATCACCCTGCCCTCAGGTCTGCAGTATCAGGTGCTGAAGGAAGGCAACGGCAAGAAGCCCTCTGCCAAGGACAGCGTGAAGTGCCACTATGAGGGTTTCCTCATCGACGGTACCGTATTCGACTCCAGCATACAGCGTGGTGAGCCTGCCGTATTCGGACTGCAACAGGTCATTGCCGGATGGACGGAAGGTCTGCAGCTGATGCAGGAGGGCGCGAAGTATCGTTTCTTCATCCCCTATCGTCTGGCCTACGGCGAGGGTGGTGCAGGTGCAAGCATTCCTCCCTTCGCAGCACTCATATTTGATGTTGAATTGATTGAAGTAATGTAATTTTATATTAAAAAAAACAATGAAAAAGTTTACTTTTGCTGCACTCGCAGCAGTTTCTGCCGTCATGATGTATGCATGCGGCAATGGCACTCCGAAGGCAAACCTGAAGAGTGATGTAGACACCGTTAGCTATGCTATCGGTATGGCTCAGACTCAGGGTCTGAAGGATTATCTCGTTGGTCGTCTGGGTGTTGACACCGCTTACATGGACGATTTCATCAAGGGTCTGAACGAAGGCGCTAACGCTGGTGACGACAAGAAGAAGGCCGCTTACTATGCTGGTATCCAGATTGGTCAGCAGATCAGCAACCAGATGGTGAAGGGTATCAACCACGAGCTGTTTGGTGACGACTCTACCAAGACTATTTCTTTGAAGAACTTCATGGCTGGTTTCGTTGCTGGTACTACTGGCAAGGGTGGTCTGATGACAGTTGACTCTGCTGCTCAGGTTGCCCAGGAGATGATGCGTGCCATCAAGGCTAAGAACCTTGAAAAGGAGTTCGGTGGTAACAAGGCAGACGGTGAGAAGTTCCTTGCTGAGAATGCCAAGAAGGAAGGCGTGAAGGTTCTCCCCAGCGGTGTTCAGTATAAGGTCATCAAGGAGGGTACCGGTGCTATGCCTAAGGATACTTCTTTGGTGAAGGTTCACTACGAGGGTAAGACCATTGATGGTAAGGTGTTCGACAGCTCTTACAAGCGTAACGAGCCCGCTGACTTCCGTGCTAACCAGGTGATTAAGGGTTGGACCGACGCACTGGTTCACATGCCCGCAGGATCTATCTGGGAGGTTTACATTCCTCAGGATCTGGCTTATGGCGAGCGTCAGCAGGGTACTGACATCAAGCCTTTCTCTACGCTGATCTTCAAGATTGAACTGATCGAAGTAGACGGTAAAAAGTAAGTAAATGCAGGAAACAAGACAAAACAAAATAGCGCGTCTGCTTCAGAAGGAACTAAGTGTTATCTTCCAGGAGCAGACGCGCTCCTTACATGGAGTGATGGTCAGCGTGACGAGGGTCAAGATTAGTCCTGACCTCAGCATCTGCACGGCCTATCTCAGCATCTTCCCTTCCGAGAAGAGCGAAGAGCTGATTAAGAATATCACGAAGAACGAAAAACAGATCCGATACGAGCTGGGCACCCGCGTGCGTTACCAGCTACGTATCATCCCTGAACTGCGTTTCTTCATTGACGACTCGCTGGATTACATCGAGCGCATCGACGAATTACTTAAGAAGTGAATTTTCCGTTTTATATCGCACGGCGTTACCTCTTTTCGAAGAAGTCGACACACGCCATCAATGTCATCAGTGCCATCTCTGTCGTAGGGGTGGCAGTGGCAACGATGGCCTTGGTGGTAACGCTGAGCGTGTTCAACGGTTTCCACGACATGGTGGCCTCGTTCTTTACCCAGATGGACCCTCAGTTGAAGGTGACACCTGCGAAAGGAAAGACAGCCCCAGCCGACGACCCCATCCTGACAAAGATTCGCCAGTTGCCGCAAATAGAGGTTGCTACGGAGTGTCTGGAAGACCAGGCGCTGGCCGTCTATGGCGACCGTCAGCTGATGGTGAAGGTAAAGGGCGTGGAGGATAATTTCGACAGCCTTACCCACATCCGTGAGATTCTCGAGGGTGACGGTACCTATGAACTCCATGCTGCCGACATGAACTACGGCATCCCCGGTTTGGGTGTTGCTTATCTGTTGGGCATGGGTTATACGTACGACAAGCCTTTGAAGATTTACGCTCCCAAACGTGAGGGCCAGCTCGATATGACGAATCCGATGGAGGGTTTTGTCGAAGATGAGCTCTATTCGCCCGGTGTCGTTTTTGCCATGAAACAAGGCAAGTACGACAAGAACTACATCCTTACTTCCATCTATTTCACACGCAATCTGTTTGCGCAGGACGGCATGTTGTCGTCACTGGAACTGCGCCTGAAGGCAGGCAGCGATTTCGACCAGATAAAGAGCGAGATACAACAGTTGGCAGGCGACAAATACTATGTCCGCGACCGCTATGAACAGCAGGAGGACACCTTCCGCATCATGAAGATTGAGAAGCTTATTGCCTACATCTTCCTGACGTTTATCCTCATGATAGCCTGCTTTAATATCATCGGTTCGCTATCGATGCTCATCATCGACAAGCGTGACGACGTGGTGACATTGCGCAACCTGGGTGCATCGGACCATCAGATCACACACATCTTCCTGTTCGAAGGACGCATGATTAGTGCCATTGGCGCTGTGATTGGCATTGCTATCGGACTGTTGCTGTGTTGGTTGCAGCAACAATATGGTATCGTGCGGCTGGGCTCGTCTGAGGGTTCTTTCGTCGTCGATGCCTACCCCGTCAGCGTTCATCCTACGGACATCATCCTGATTTTTGTCACCGTCGTTGCCGTAGGATTCCTCAGCGTATGGTATCCCGTACGCTATTTTGCAAAACGCCTGCTTAATCCGAAAGATTAAGAAGCATCTCCGCCTGCATTCCTACAGCGACTGCATATCATTCAACTTCTTGTAATAGCCGTCGAAAGAAAGCAGTTCTTCGTGGCTGCCTCGTTCGACGATCTGACCTTCGTGCAACACACAGATCTCGTCGGCATTCTTGATGGTCGACAGACGGTGGGCAATAGCTACCGTCGTACGTGTCTTCATCAGGCGTTCAAGGGCGTCCTGCACCAGTCGTTCGCTCTCAGTATCGAGGGCTGAGGTGGCCTCGTCGAGAATCAAAATAGGTGGATTCTTCAGGATGGCACGGGCAATCGACACACGCTGACGCTGACCACCAGAGAGACGGCCTCCACGATCGCCGATATTGGTGTCGAACTGATGTTCGCTCTGCATGATGAAATCGTAGGCATTGGCTATCTTGGCGGCTTCGGCAATCTGTTCGTCAGTGGCGTTGTCGACACCAAACGAGATATTATTGCGGAAGGAGTCGTTAAACAAGATGGCCTCCTGATTGACGTTACCAATCAACTGGCGCAGGTCAAAGATGCCCAAGTCCTTCACGTTGATGCCGTCAATGAGCACCTCACCTTCCTGTACATCGTAGTAACGCGGAATGAGGTCCACCAGCGTTGACTTTCCACTACCCGACTGTCCCACAATAGCAATGGTCTTGCCCTTAGGGATGATGAGGTTGATGTCCTTCAGAATCCACTGTTCAGCATAGCGGAACGACACGTGACGGAACTCTATCTGATGTTCGAAACTCTTCAATTGCTTTGGCTGTGCGGGTTCCTTAATGGTATTCTCTGCCAACAGTATCTTGTCAATACGTTCCATCGAGGCCAAACCCTTGGGAATGTTATAGCCCACCTTCGACACCTCCTTCAACGGGTTGATGATGCTGTATAGGATGACCATATAATAGATAAAGGTAGGACCCGACAGCGTCTGGTTGTTCAACACCAGCACACCACCAAACCACAGCACAATGACAATCATACAGGTTCCAAGGAACTCACTCAGCGGATGTCCGATATTCTGTCGGATATTCACTCGCATGATATTGCTTCGATAGGTTGTATTGATATTATTGAACTTATCGCGCATTTTCTCTTCTGCACAGAATGCCTTGATGATACGGAGTCCGCCTAAGGTCTCATCTACCACACTCATCGTGTCACTCCACAATGCCTGTGCCTTGATACTCTGTGCCTTCAACTTACGACCAATCCACCCCATGAACCAACCAATCATCGGGATGATAATCACGGAGAAAAGCGTCAGTTGCCAAGAAATGATAATCAAGGTAGTGAAATACGAGAGAATCAAAATGGGATTCTTGAACATCAAGTCAAGGGATGACATGATGCTGGTCTCCACCTCCTGCACATCGCCTGTCATACGTGCAATGATATCACCCTTGCGTTCTTCGGTGAAGAAACCCAAAGGCAGGCGTACTATCTTGTTGTATAGCTGATTGCGCATGTCACGCACCACACCAGTACGGATAGGTACCACGCTCGAAGAGGCCAGAAAATAGGTTGCTGTCTTCAGGAGGGTGGCAATAATCAGGAAAAGACCAATGAAAAGCAGTGTGGTGGTAGAACCCACCTCGCTGATATACTGATTGATGTAGTAATAGATGTTATTGATGGCGACATCCTTAAAACTGCCGTCACTCCAACTCATCAGTTCGTCAGCTGTCACTGCATCACCTGTCTTGAACAGAATCTGTAAGATAGGTATGAGTGCTGCAAATGAGAAGATATTGAGCAGAGCCGACAGAATATTGAACACTATCGACAGCACGACAAATTTCTTATAAGGCATCACAAAGCGCCTCAACACTTGCATAAAATCTTTCATACCTCTTCTCCGAATAAGGTTGCACTTGTACTATTGACTATTTTCACACGTACCGTCTCCCCAATATGATGACTTCCCTTGTCGAAGACCACCATCTTGTTTTGTTCTGTACGTCCACAGAGTTGGCTTCGGCTACGCTTCGAGAAGCCTTCTACCAAGACATCAAACTCCTTACCCTCGTCCTTCTTGTTTTGCTGGGCGGAGATTTCTGTCTGCAGTGCGATGAGTTCGTTCAGCCTGCGAATCTTCTCTTCTTCAGGCACGTCGTCAGGCAGATGTTTCGAGGCGTAGGTTCCTGGACGCTCAGAATATTTGAACATAAAGGCCGAGTCATATCCCACCTCACGCATTAACGAGAGTGACAACTGGTGGTCCTCTTCCGTCTCAGAATGGTAGCCCACAAAGATATCCGTAGAGAGTCCGCAATCAGGAATAATCCTGCGGATAGCTTCCACACGACCCATATACCATTCACGGGTGTATTTGCGATTCATCAGTTTCAAGATTCTGTCAGAACCGCTCTGTACTGGCAGGTGGATATGTTTGCAGACGTTAGGCATCTCGGCAATGACGCGCAACGTCTCGTCGCTCATGTCCTTCGGATGACTCGTAGTAAATCGGACGCGCATCTCTGGAGCCTCCTCGGCAACAAGTCTCAATAGTTCAGGAAAGAGTATTCTCTCACCTCTCACCTCTAACCTCTCACCACTATAGCTGTTCACGTTCTGCCCCAACAGCGTCACCTCCTTAAAGCCACGATCCCTCAGGTCTCTCACCTCACGAAGGATACTATCCACATCGCGACTGCGCTCACGACCTCTAGTATAAGGAACAATGCAATAATGACAAAAATTGTTGCAGCCTCGCATAATGCTGACAAAACCACCAATCTTGGCACCATGCAAGCGCTGGGGAACAATGTCGCGATAGGTCTCACTCGTGCTAAGTTCAATATTAATGGCTTTATGGCCCGTCTCGGCCTGTGCTATCAGGTCGGGCAGCGACAGATAGGCATCAGGACCTGCTACCAAGTCAGCATGGTGGTTCTGTAACAGGTCGTCCTTCACACGCTCTGCCATACAGCCCAACACACCGATTATCAATGGACGCTTACGCTTGATGGCATCCAAAGCATCCAAACGGTGATAAATCTTCTGTTCGGCATTGTCGCGTACAGAACAGGTGTTCAGAAAGACAGCATCAGCCTCATCCAACGACTCTGTTGCCTCATAACCTGCCATCTGCATCACAGAGGCAACCACCTCTGAGTCAGCAACGTTCATCTGACAACCGTATGTCTCAATATATAGTTTCTTCATATTTTTTCTTTTACGGCTGCAAAGTTACGAAAAAAAGTCGTAACTTTGCACCCAATAACAAAATAATAACACATGGACTTAATCAAAAACAAAGAATTCGGCGGTGAGCGTCCCCTTTTTGCCACCCACGACCTGCGATTAGAGAATGTCACCATTACAGATGGTGAAAGTGGTATCAAACAATGCCAAAATATGGAGGCCAGCGAGTGCCGGTTCTATGGCAAGTATCCTTGGTGGCACGTCGATGGTGCCCTCATTGAGGATTGCTATTTCGCTGTGGGCTCGCGTTCGGCTATCTGGTACACCAACGACCTCGTGATGCGCCGCTGTCGTATCGACGGCCCTAAATTCTTCCGTGAGATGAATAACGTTGAACTGGAGGATGTCAATATCACTGATGCCGACGAAACATTCTGGAAGGTCAATGGTCTGCGACTGAAGAATGTGACCTTGCATGGAGGTACATATCCATTTATGTTCTGTGAAAACATCTATGTCGACGGACTCAACAGCGATTCCAAATACGTGTTCCAATATTGCAAAAATGTCGAGGTGCACAACGCCAGAATCCTGACGAAGGACTCTTTCTGGGAGTGCGAGAACGTCACGGTCTACGACTCAGATTTAGACGGCGAATATCTCGCTTGGCACTCGAAGAACGTCCGTCTAGTTAATTGTCATCTGACGGGCGAGCAGTTACTGTGTTACACCCAAAACCTCGTGCTCGAAAACTGCACCTTCGACAAGGCCTGCGACCGTGTGTTCGAGTATTCTACCGTTGAGGCCGACATCCGCGGACATATCGAAAACATCAAGAATCCCACCAGCGGACATATCATTGCTGACAGCATCGGTTCCATCACCATCGACGAACACGTCCGCCAACCGAACAATTGTGTGATTGAAATAAGAAAATGAAATATAATTTCGACGAAATCATAGACCGCAGAAACACAGGCTGCGTCAAGTGGGACGAAAGTCCTTCGCCCGACGTTATTCCCCTGTGGGTGGCTGACATGGACTTCGCGGTGGCCCCTGCTATTCAGGAGGCCATCCTGCGTCGAGCCCAGCATCCCGTCTTTGGCTATACCTACGTACAAGACGACTATTATGATGCTGTCATCTCGTGGTTCCAGCGTCGTCACCATTGGACCATCCAGCGCGAATGGATACAATATACCATTGGCGTCGTACCAGCAATGTCTGTTGCCATCAAGGCGCTGACAATGCCTGGCGAAAAGGTGCTCATCCTCTCGCCCGACTACAACTGCTTCTTCTCCTCCGTTAAAAACAACGGTTGCGAAGTCCTCGAAAGTGTGCTGCGATTCTGTCACAGCAATAACCGCTTCGAGGTCGACTGGCCATCCTTCGAGGCTTGCTGTGCCGACGAGAAAACGACCGTTTTCCTCCTTTGCAACCCCCACAACCCCACTGGTCGTGTCTGGACGCGTGAAGAACTGCAACGGATGGCTGATATCTGCCACAAACACCACGTCCGCATCGTCTCCGACGAGATTCACTGTGAACTGGTGATGCCGGGCTATACGTTCTGCCCTATGGGAACCGTCGACCCTGACGCCATCACCCTCAACTCGCCTTCGAAATCGTTCAACATCGCAGGACTGATGATGGCAAACATCATCTGTCAGGATGCCGAAACCCGTCGTCGCCTGGATCGTGCCATCAATATCAATGAGGTGTGCGACGTCAATCCCTTTGCCCCCGAGGCTGTCAAGGCGGCTTACAACGAGAGCGAGGACTGGATTGACGCCCTCAACGTCTACATCCACGACAACTACAGAGCGCTCTGCGATTTCGCTGCAGAGCACCTCCCCCTTTGGCACGTCATGCCCCTCGAAGGCACCTACCTAGTTTGGGTCGACGTCTCCAGTGTGTGTTGCGACTCAGTCGCAACATACTGCGAAACCATCCTCCGCGAGGCCCGCGTCTGGCTGAATCCAGGCACCATGTACGGCCCGCAGTCTGGCGAAGGCTACCTCCGCATCAATATAGCCTGCCCCCGTTCACTATTGTTGGAAGCATTAGAAAGAATTAAAAACATAAAGAAATGAAAAACGAAGTCAATGCATGGTCAGTCATCTGGGGTGTACTCATGGCCGTTCTTTTCTCTGCAGCTGCTGCCTACCTCGGACTGAAGGTCGGACAGGTTTTCGAAGCTGCTATTCCCATTGCGATTATCGCCGTTGGTGTGTCTGCTGCTGCCAAGCGCTCAAACGCCCTCCGCGAAAACGTCATCATCCAGTCTATTGGTGCTTGTTCTGGTGCCGTCGTTGCTGGTGCCATCTTCACCTTACCTGCCATCTATATCCTGCAGGCGAAGTATCCAGAGATGAGCGCCGACTTCCTGAAGATTTTTATCGCTTCGCTACTCGGTGGTGTCTTGGGCATTTTGTTCCTCATTCCATTCCGTCGTTACTTCGTGGAAGCACCACAGGAACAATACCCCTTCCCTGAAGCCACAGCCACCACACAAGTGCTAAAGAGCGGTGCTGCAGACGGCGACGAGGAAACCACCGCTTCCGATGCGTCAGCGTCGGGCTCTTCCGCCTCCTCTCAGGCCAAGCCCCTGCTCATTGCCGGTATCGTCGGTGGTCTCTACGATTTCATCGTGGCCACTTTCGGCTGGTGGAACGAAAACGTCACCTCGCGGATGATTCCTTATGGCGACGACTTAGCCGAAAAGGCAAAATTGGTATTTAAGAACAACACTGGTGCCGCCGTCTTGGGTTTGGGTTACATCATCGGTTTCCGCTATGCTCTTATCATCACGCTGGGTTCGCTGTTCGTCTGGTGGCTCGTCGTACCAGGTATGGCATTACTGTTCTCCGACACCGTACTCAACGAATGGAATCCTGCCATCACCACAGCCGTAGGCGAGATGTCGCCAGAGCAGATCTTTACTTCCTATGGTAAATCCATCGGTATTGGTGCCATTGCGATGGCTGGTATCATCGGCATCATCAAGTCGTGGGGTGTCATCAAGAGTGCCGTAGGCTTGGCAACGAAAGCGACGGATGCTAGCGGGGAAACCGCTGGCCACGATGACCTGCCCTTCCGCTTCATTGCCATCGCTGCCGTCGTCACCATCATCGTCACCTTCCTGTTCTTCTGGTTTGGCGTCATGGACGGCAACCTGCTCTTCGCCGCTGTGGCCATCATCCTCACAGCAGTCATCGCCTTCCTCTTTACCACCGTCGCTGCCAACGCCATCGCCATCGTGGGTTCGAACCCAGTGTCTGGTATGACACTGATGACGCTCATCTTGGCCTCCGTCGTGATGGTTGCTGTCGGACTGAAAGGCACGGGCGGAATGGTCGCCGCGCTCATCATGGGTGGTGTGGTCTGTACGGCACTCTCAATGGCAGGCTCATTCATTACCGACCTGAAGATTGGTTACTGGTGTGGCACACAGCCTAGAAAACAGGAAACCTGGAAATTCCTCGGCACACTGGTCAGCGCAGCCACCGTGGGTGGTGTGATGATGCTGCTCAACGAGACCTACGGCTTCGCTTCTGGTGCCCTTGCTGCTCCACAGGCTAACGCGATGGCTGCCGTCATCGATCCCCTGATGAATGGTGTGGGCGCCCCCTGGCCACTCTATGCCCTCGGTGCTGTCATTGCCGTTGTGCTGACGCTGTGCAAAGTGCCGGCATTGGCCTTTGCACTGGGTATGTTCATCCCCATGGAACTGAACGTCCCGTTGGTCATTGGCGGTGCTATCAGCTGGTATGTCACCACACGCTCGAAGGACGAAGCAACGAATAAGGCTCGTGGCGAAAAGGGTAACCTCCTCGCTTCCGGTTTCATTGCCGGTGGTGCTTTGATGGGTGTTGTCAGTGCGTTGTTACGCTTCGGTGGCGTCTCGTTCGACTACAGCGCCTGGTGGGCCAATCCCCTCTCTGAGCTCTGTTCGCTGGTCGCTTACATCCTGCTCATCATCTACTTCATCCGAGCCACGAAGGTAGCAAAATAGTCCTTACGGACGGCTCTCGCCCTCGACATATTCTTCGAGGAACATGTGCTCCCCGTCATACACGGCATAGGTAAACTGACTAATCCAGTCGCCTAAAATCATCAGCCGTGTATGGCGGGCGAGTTTGATGTCGAGTTCGATATGGCGGTGCCCGAAGATAAAATAGTCGATGTTGGGATGTTCCTCAATATACTTCTTGGCAAAGAGCACAAGGTGTTCTTTGTCTTCGCCCATATACACAGGCTCATCGCTCTCCTTATGCTTGATATAGCTATGTTTGGCCCAAGTGAGTCCGAAACTGATACCCCAACGGGGATGGAGTCCTGAGAAGAGCCACTGACAGAAACGACTGTGGAAAATGGCGCGAATCAGTTTGAACGACTTGTTCGGGTCACCCATGCCGTCGCCATGAGCCAGAAAGAACTCATGGCCATAAATCTCCGTCGTCTCTTCTTTTTTGTGCAGAATGACGCCACACTCCTTCTCCAAGTATTCATAGGCCCAGATGTCGTGATTGCCTGTAAAGTAATGCACCTCGACACCCATGTCGGTCAGTTCCGACAACTTACCCAGAAACCGCGTAAAACCTTTGGGAACGACATACTTGTACTCATACCAGAAATCAAACATATCGCCCAACAGATAGATGGCGGCAGCCTTCTCCTTGATACTGTCAAGGAAACGCACCAGTCGGCGCTCCTGCATACGCTGATGCGGAATGGCCAACGAACCCAAGTGGGCATCGGAAAGGAAATAGACGTTCTTCATCAACTTTCAATTTTCAACTTTCAACTCAGTCAAATCCAAGTTCGACGCGGGCTTCTTCGCTCATCATGCTCTGGTCCCACGCTGGTTCGAACACGAGGTTGACGGTCGCCGAGGTAATGCCCTCGACACTCTCTACCTTCGTGCGCACATCTTCCAATATAAAGTCTGCTGCCGGACAGTTCGGCGCCGTGAATGTCATATCCATCACAACGCTGCTGTCGTCCTGCACGTCAATCTTGTAAATCATCCCCAAGTCATAGATGTTGACAGGGATTTCTGGGTCGTAGACGGTTTTCAGCACGTCCACGATACGCTCCTCCAAATGGGTTTTTTCTGACTGTGTCATTTGTTTTTTTCGCTTTTGCTTGCAAAGATACGAAAAAAAATTGTATCTTTGCACGCTGAAAGATAAAAAATCAACACGATGGCCATTAAATATACCCATAAGGAAGAGCTTTGGAATGCGTGGAGCCATGCTGGAGGCATCGTCATGGGCGCTGCTTTCGGAGCCATCTTCCTATGGATGGCATTCCGAGGGGAGAATCCCTGGGCGCGTCTGGGCGTCTGTCTCTACCTCTTTGGCATGCTGGCAAGCTATGTCACCTCCACCGCCTATCACACCCTGCTCCGACGCTCGAAATGGAAGGAACGCCTGCGCCATTGGGACCACGCTGCCATCTATTGGCACATTGCGGGCTCCTATTCTCCGCTGACGCTGGTGGCTTTGCGTACGCAGGGCTATTGGGGCTGGGGACTGTTCATCTTCGTCTGGGCGTGTGCCATCGTCGGTACCGTCATCAGCTTCATCCGTCTCAAGGAACATTCCCATATCGAGACCTTTTGCTTCGTCGGCATGGGCTTGAGCGTCCTCGTGGCCTTCAAACCACTTATCGACTCCGTATCGACCGCCGCCTTCGTATGGATTGTGGCCGAAGGCGTGTGTTATATTACCGGCGCCGTCTTCTATTCGTTCAACAAGCGCCGCTACATGCACTCCGTATTCCATTTCTTCGTGCTCGCCGGTTCGCTATGCCACATCATCGCTGTCTGGGACGTACTGATGGAATATCTCTAATGCATTTATTAATCCCAGTTTCGGTTTCTGATAATATCAAAGGCATTTATCAGTTCCATGCTCAGACGACCTGCGAAGCCACAGTCCATGCTCATTGAGCCCTTGATGATGTCATACACATCGTCTCTGCAGAAATAATAGCGTGTCTCGCCGTCAGGGTTCTTCTCGAAGAAGAACTTCAGATTGCCTTTCTTGTCATACATGAACTCCTGATAATGCTCTCGGGCTGCCACATTGAACTTGCGCGTGATAAAGAACGGACGCTGAAAGGCCATCTCCGACTCTTCGTCAAAATCCAAGCGATGGTAATAGGTGATGACTTCCTTCGTTGGACCCGTGCCGCCCTCGTTATAGTTGCTGCTGAAGACGGTCTTGTTGGGCGGCAGCCCTTCACGCTCCAGCTTGTCAAGGCCTTCCATTTCCTGCTTGGCCTCAGCATACATCTTACGGATATCAGCCACATCTTTCTTCATTTCAGGCGTTTTCTGGGCCTGAACGGTCATTGCTGCCAAGAGCAATGCAACGGTAAATAGGATATTCTTCATTGCTATGTTATTTTTACTTGTTGACGAAATGTTGTCCGTTCTCGCGGTTTCCGGCCACAAAATTAGCGAAAATTTGCGAAAACAGCAAGAAGTATGGAGAAAATTACTGTTGCGCACATCATTTTAAGATGTTGCGCTGAGTGTTGCGCAGAAAATTATGTTTTTTTTTGGAGAATCGTCAATATTACTCTACCTTTGCACAGACCAACACAAAAATTTATATATTTTTAGTTGTACATAAGCCACCTGCTTGCGAAAGTCGGTGGTTTTTAAAAAAATAGCAATAGCATCATTTGGATGTTAATATATAAATTAATATGGTATAAAGATACTGACAGTATGAAAAAGATATCGCAACGTGACATTGCCAAGACGCTAGGAGTGAACGTCTCCAGCGTGTCCCGGGCATTGAAAGGGCAAAAAGGTGTCAGCGAAGAGCTGAGGCAAAAGATAGCGCGTATGGCGGCTGAGAACGGCTACCAGACTAACGTGAGAGCCACCAGCGAACGCTACAATACAACGCGGCTCATTGGAGTCGTGGTGCCCGACGTGGCATTCAACCACAATTCCCAGATTATCAAACGCATCGAATCCGAGGCCCAGAAGGCGGGGTATCTTTGCATCATAACCGACACCGATGACCGTTATGACAATGAAGTGGAAATCGTCGACAAGCTGTTGGACTTGCAAGTGGCAGGCGTCATCGTTAGTCTGTCGCAGGAAACGACAGATTACAGTCATCTGCTGCGGGTGAAGGAGCGCAACATCCCATTGGTGTTGTTCGACCGCGCTGCGGATGTCGACGTGACGTCGGTGGTAATCAACGATGCCGACTCAGCGCGTCAGGCCACACACTACCTGATTGACGGCGGGGCACGGCGCATAGCATTCCTCGGAGGTTCCAACAAACTGAAACAGACCGCCGACCGTAAGCACGGATATCTAGAGGCGTTACGCGAGCGCAGCATTCCCATCAGAAAGGAATTGGTGAGGTGTCACGATGCCAGTTTCAACTCCGGCCTGACAGATACACTGGAACTACTGAACCTGCCGGAGCCTCCAGACGCAATCATTGCAACCTTCGGTCCACTGGCTACGTCATCGATGGTAGCCATTAAGAGTCACAATCTTCGGATCCCTGAGGACGTGTCGGTTATCGGATATATGAGCGACTGGGTGTCGGACGTGATGAATCCAAGGATATCATACGTAAAACAGAATCCTAAGGAGATTGGTACGAAGGCATTCCGTCTGCTGTTAGACCAGATAAACGGAGACGACCGCGTGAGACGTATGGTCGTGAAGACTCGTCTGGAGATTCGCGAGAGCACAAGGAATACATAATTACTATATATTACTTGAAGGAATTTAACTAACACAAAGACGATGACAAAACGTATAATACTCATCCTGACTTTTATCACAATTCATTTCTCATTGCTCACAACGTCCGCCCAGCCCGATCCCGACGAACGGCGACTGACCATACGCGGACAACTGCTCGACGCCGACCTGAAGGAGCCGATGATGCAAGCTACCGTCCAGCTGTTCACCGCTTCCGACAGTACCTTCGTCGGAGGAACGGTGACCAACGAACGCGGTAACTTCTACGTTCTCGCGCCACGCCCCGACACCTACCGGCTGCGCATCTCGTCGCTGGGATACCAGACCATTGAGCGCGAGATCACGCTGCGACGCAACGAGAACCAAGACCTCGGAAACCTGCTGATGGAGTCGGAGAGCATTCTGCTCCAAGAGGCCGTCGTCACAGGCCGTGCCGCACAAGTCATCGTCCGCAAGGATACCATCGTCTATAATCCCGAGGCGCTCCGCACCCCGGAAGGGTCGGCCATCGAGGAACTCATCAAGCGCATACCTGGTGCCGACGTCGATGAAGACGGCAAAATAACCATCAACGGCAAGGAGGTCAAGAAGATTCTGCTCAACGGTAAGGAGTTTATGTTAGGCGACGTGGAGACAGCACTCAAGAACATCCCCGTCAGCATCATCCAGAACCTGAAGTTCTACGACCAACAGTCGGACCAGTCGCGCATTACCGGCATCGACGACGGAAACAAGGAGACCGTGCTCGACTTCTCTATCAAGAAAGGCATGAACCGCGGTTATATGACGAACCTCGACTTTGCCGGCGGTACCAAGCGGCGCTATGCCTCACGCGGCATGGCATCGAGCTTCACCGACAACACGCGCATCGTAATCCTTGGCAACTTCAACAACAAGGAAGAGAATGCCGGCTGGTGGAACCGTCGCGGACTGAACGCCCGCAAGATGCTCGGCACCAACCTCAACTACGACGACGGCCGGAAGCTGAAGGTCGATGCGAACGTGCGCTGGAACCACCGCGGCGGCGACAACCAGACCGAGAATGCCAGCGAGACGTTCTATAGTGAGACGTCGCGGAACTTCTCGAACACAAAGACGTCGAACTTCACCCGCAGCAACAACTGGCGGGGCAACATCCGCGTCGAGTGGAAACCCGACACACTGACCAACATCCTGCTGCGTGCCAACGGCAGCTACGGCACCAACGACGCCACCAACGTGTCGCTCGCAGCAACCTTCGACGACGACCCGTACAAATACAGCAGCAATCCGCTGGACGATGTGGCTGAAATGGGATTAACCCCCGACCCTACCAATCCGCTGATGCCATACATCATCAACCGCAACGAGAACACCAGCCTGACCTATGGCGAAAACAAGAACGCGTGGGGCATGCTGCAGCTATATCGCCGCCTGAACCCGCATGGCCGCAACATCGTCTTACGACTGGAAGCCAACGGCGGCAACAGCGAAAACCAAAACGCCAGCGACAATGCCGTCCACCTCTTCCGCATCAAGAATCAGGCCGGCCTCGACTCCACCTACTACACCGCCCGCTACAATACGACACCCTCGGATAATAGTGGCTACGTACTGAGCGGCACCTACAGCGAACCGCTCTGGAAGGGCGCCCACCTGCAGGCCAGATACGAACTGCGTTACAGTCAGAACAAAAGCGACCGCAAGACCTACGACTACAGCCACATGAACGCCGACCCCTTCTACGGCATCGAACCGCAATACCGCGAATGGGAACCCTGGGCCACGCCCGTCGGAGGCAATCTGGAACTGCCCGCAGCCCTCGACCGCAGTCTCAGTCGCTACTCGGAATACAAAAACTACACACATAACATCCGGCTGAACCTGCGTCATCGCGTCGAGAAATACGACTACAACATCGGTGTCCTCGTCCAACCGCAGCACTCCGACTTCATCCAGGACTACCGAGGCATCTACGTCGACACCATCCGCAACGTCGTTAACCTGACGCCGACCCTCGACTTCCACTACAAGTTCAGCGAGCAGAGCAACCTCTGGTTCCACTACCGCGGCGAGACCAGCCAGCCCGAGATGACCCAGCTGCTCGACATCACCGACGACTCCAACCCGCTCTATATCACGCAGGGTAATCCGGGACTGAAGCCCTCGTTCACCAACTCGCTGAACGCATACTACAACAACTACATCGTGCGCCACAAACGCTCCATCGTAGCCTACTTCAATTTCCGTCACACGCGCAACGCCATCTCCAACTTCGTACGCTACAATCCTGCCACGGGCGGAAGCATCTCGCGACCAGAGAACATCAACGGCAACTGGAACATCAACGGCGGATTTACCTTCAACACCGCCATCGACACCACCGCCCACTGGAACGTCGGCACCGACACCCGCATCCGCTACAACCATTACGTCAGCTACGTAGCCCAACGGCAGGCCGATGCAGAGGAAAACACCACACGCACGACGAACCTCAACCAGCGACTGACGGCCAGCTACCGCAACGACTGGCTCGAGATAGCCCTCGACGGACGAATGAACTATCAGCACTCGCGCAACGAGCTGCAGCCCACCGCCGACCTCGACACGTGGCAGTTCGACTACGGCGGACAATTCCTCGTGCGCCTGCCACTTGACTTCGAGGTCTCCATGAACCTCCACGAGCGCAGCCGACGAGGATATAACGACGCATCGATGAATACCGATGAATTGTTGTGGAACGGCCAGATCTCCAAGCCGTTCCTCAAGAACAAGTCACTCGTCGTTGCACTCAACTTCTACGACCTGCTCGGCCAGCAGTCCAACTACGAACGCTGGGTGAACGCCACCGGTCGTAGCGACACCCAGTATAATAGTGTTAATTCCTACGCCATGCTCCACGTCCGCTACCGTCTCAACATGTTCGGCGGCAAGATCGACACCGAAGGCCGCTACGACAAGAAATGGGGCAACCGCGACAATCAAAAGCGCCAAGGCCGCAGGTAATGTTGTTAGCTGAGAGCGGCCACGAACTCAAGGCGCATCGTTATCGGTTCAGTCAGTACTGATAGCTACGATGGTATCACCCCTGTCGAAGGCGGCCTTGATTTCCTTGCCACCTTTCTGCACTTTGCAGAGTGAGATGTCGTTGCCCAGTGTTTCGCGGATGCGGATTCTACCAATCTGCTTGCGTGTTTCACGACCGGCAATCTGTCCCACTACATAGACTTCAAAGTGAACATCCTCGCCCACAAACCTGCTGCCAACGTCGATGTATAGTTCCTTGGTCTTGTCTTTCTTCTCCGTGCCACGCTCAATGATGTTGGCACGTAGAGGATAAACCTCGTTGTAATACTCATAGATATTCTCGGCCAATTCGCCCAGTGCGGTGCGGATGGCCTCGTCAGCCGATTTGGCCAACGAGTATTCTGAACAACGTCCAGAGAAGGTGCTGGTGGTTAGCTCACCCGTCTGCAGGTTCTTGAAGGTAAGTGCTACCGATGTTACTGCACCATAGTACGTCTTTGTCTCCGTATATTCGCGCCCCTTGCTGTCCTTACGGTCGTAGGTCTTTACTTTGCGCGAGGCAGCTATATCGGTTAACTGACCAGTCACCAGGTATTTGGCCGTCTCGCCCTCATCGTCTGCAACAACCTGCAGTCTACGAACATGCGTCAGACCTGTCGTCACGCAATTCTTAGCCAGCGGTATGTACTCCTCATTATTAATGTCGGTCACTCTACCTTCTGCCACATCGGCAATCACACCGAGCACTTTGCCCACAGTCACCTTTTTACTAGCCTCACTCTTCTGATACGTGATGTCTCCCAACTGCACTTTGTAAACAGGGTTTAGCCCATTGTCCTGCGCACTGACATTCAGACAAGCCAGGATGGCGATTAAAACGAATAGATTTTTCTTCATCATAAAAATATTATAGTTATTACTTTATAGTTTTACTGCCTGCAAAGATAAGCATTTTTTAAAAAAACAAAGCAAAAAACAGATTATTTTATCTGCGTTACATCTGTAAAAAAGGTTAAATAATCCCTCCAGAGTGGGCTTTTTTGCTATATTATTACCATAATTTTTAAGAAGAATATTTTATGAGGATTCAATCAACTGACAAGTATGGGTTGTGATAGTTGTGATTACAAAATTTTTTATACTGAAAATTTTGCATTTTACTATTCATCTATTCATTTTTGAGGATAACCTTCTAATAATCAAGTAATTACTCGACGAATGGTTGCTCTTAACCATTCATCCACTATTCATTTTTATCGTATATAATTCATCTTTTGTTGCTTGATAAATTACTTTCTGCTTGAATTTCAATTAGTTACACTCCAACAATAAATATCGTTACACTTTGTAACCATATCAGAAACAATGTGTCACGCCCTTTGTGACAAAGTGTTTCCAGTATTTTTACATGAAAGAAACACTTTTGCTTCCTTGCCAAGAACTGTTATAATCACAGCAAAATCCCCCAAATAATGAATGGTTAAAGCACTATTCACTATAACCATTCATTCTGTAAAATGCTGATTATAAGTAATTTACGACGAAAAATGAATGGTGAATAGTGTTTTTGCAAATTTCAGCAGAAAAATTTTAAAGATAAATTTCGAAAACCATCCGGACGAAAAGAAACGGAAGCCGACTGACTTTTCCTATTCTCATATTTAAGTGTACAAAAAAGAGTCGCTACCTTTGTTGCTTCAACAGGCATCTTCCATCAGACCTCAGCATCTCACTCGCTTTACTATCCAATTTCCCCATAAATAATAGTCAAATGATAGTGGAAAAAAGGCGAATAGAAGGAAAAGATTAAAGTGTCTGAAGTGACAGAACAAATGCAACATGGCATCCTTGGCGCGGTGTATCAGCCAGTTCGAGCATACCGCCTTGCTGAATCACCATTCTGCGACTTAGAGACAGGCCGATTCCGCTACCGCTTCGTTTGGTGGTGAAGAATGGTACAAAGAGTGACTGGCGATTTTCGGCAGGGATGGGAATGCCATCGTTACCTATATACAGACTCACTTGTTTATCGTGAAGACTGTCTTCAAGGACATCTATGAGCAACTTCTGTGCATTGGCCTCGATGGCATTCTTTACTAAGTTCATCAATACCTGGCGTAA
>Ga0256407_10004412_pt1 | contig 23529 bp, 25 predicted proteins | sample RumenRJG_04DNA_FD_193489 | JGI IMG/M metagenome (GOLD analysis project Ga0256407, IMG submission 193489) | Bovine rumen microbial communities from Lethbridge, Alberta, Canada - RJG_04 | ecosystem: Host-associated > Mammals > Digestive system > Stomach > Rumen | place: Canada: Alberta... | reverse complement strand
GAGAGTGATGCACTGCCTGGGAATTGAAAAGGCCGATATCTGCGGTGTATCTCAGGGAGGCATGATAGCGCAATGTATAGCAATTTACCACCCGGAAGTTGTGACCAGACTGATCCTTGCTGTCACGGCTCCGAGTGCTAATGCAGTAGTTAAAAGAGTTGTATCTGACTGGATCGATACGGCTGCAAGAGGAGATCATGTCGGATTGATGAAGGATACTGCCGAAAAAATGTATTCTGAGAGATTCCTTGAAAAAAACAGAAGAATGCTGCCGGTACTGGCGAGGCTGACCAAACCTGAAAGTTATGAAAGATTTTTTATAAATGCCGATGCGATACTGCACTTTGATGTGCGTGATGAATTGGGAAAGATCACTGCGCCCACATTGATAATCGCCGGAAGTGATGACAAGACAGTGGGAAATACTGCAAAAACAGAGCTGAAAGAAGGAATATCCGGAAGTGAACTCTTTGTATATGAAGGGCTTGGTCATGGCGCCTTCGAAGAAGCAAAAGATTTTTATGACAGGATATTTTCTTTTTTATAACTGATGCTATGGACGCAATCATACTATTATGATATAGTTAATCGAATTATATAAACGGGTTATATTAATCGTTTATATAAAACGCAAATCAAAGGAGGCAAAAAATGAAAAGGAATGTGGTTATCGTTGCATTGCTGGCGCTTACTTTATCATGCGCGGGAGCATGCGGTAAGAAGGATGCGGCTGATACGAAAGTATCTCAAAGCGCTCCTGTCAACAGTGCGGATCTGGTAGGTACATGGAAAGGTACGGGAGATGAAATCTCAACACTGACACTGGGAAGTGACGGCTCATATAAAGATGATGCGGGTGATCTTTATATGGTAGGAACCTATAAAGTGGATTCTACAGCAGGTACACTTACTGTTAACGAGAGTGAATACGGAATGGTATTTACATACAGTGTGGAATTGTCCGGAAACGACCTAACTCTTCAGTTGGACGGAGGACTTCCGAGAACTTTTACAAAGAAATGACAGAGATTCACTATATCTTTACAGTTGATTGGTGTGTAGACCGCTATGCCTGAGTATGTATGATTCATATGAAGCTCTTTGATATTCTTCCTCGGAAATAAGATCTATGACAGATGCATATTCACTGTAACGGTCATCACGCCGGATCACCTGATCACTGTCTAACCAGCCGGAGTTGTAGAGGTGGGCTGAGTAAGTACGCGACATATCCGCAAAACGGATATGAGATATACTGTCGTAGGGCGAAAAGATATTTCTGGGATAAAAAACATTCCCATCATATTCGCCATAATTTCCAAGGCACTCTATGCCATTATCAATAAAAGTCTGTCTAAGGAGATCGGGCTGCATGCATATCGCACGATCGGTGAAGGCGGTCTCATCGTATTTCTTCATGAGTGACATGAGCAGTGGATTGCCCGCTTCCGAACCAAAACCATTTCCAAGATCTATATTTCCGTGAACATCATAGCCGAAGAAACCGCGACAGCTAAGCATATCCGTAAGCGGTTTAATAAGCATCACATCCATATCAAGATAAATCCCCCCATATCTGTGGATCACATCCAGTCTTGCATAGTCAGAAACATAAGCCCAGCGTTTTGCTTCATATGCTGATGAAGTGAAGGGATGAGAGCTTACATCATAAGAATCATTGTTCCATATCTTTATTTCAGTATCAGGCATGATCTTATGCCATGAATCCATACATTTCATATACAGATCGGGGATCGCATCATTGCTGAACCAAAAACTGTGGATCACATTGGGGATCCTGTGACCGTCAATGATAACAGGATCTGAAGGGCCCTGCTTTCCGCAGACGGATGCAGTCATATATTCAAAAATAGCGATACAGTAGGAGATGTTTTCGCCAAGATGCAGATCTTTAAGGCAGATGATGGATTCCTTGAGATGTTCATTGTCTGTTATAAGGATAGTGCAGGGCGTGTTGATAGATTTAAGCTCTTCCGGACTCATCACGGGTATAGCTTTATCATCGACATAAAAAATTCCGAAAGGCGGTGGCGTGATATCGGCTGCCATCAGACGTGATACGGCAGGATTGCCCTGTATATGATTCTTTATAAGATTTCTTGCTCTTTTTCCTGTTCCGAAGATTATGATGTCGCCGCAAAGTCTGTGCGCCATATCTTCGAATCCTGCAAAGTTTTTATATCTCATGATACAGATTATACATGTAAGAAAAACAGATTGTTAAATAATTTTTTAAATATGATCATCCTGCCTTTGTGTAATTGTGCGGATGGCGGGATACGATGATGATCAAAAGTTGCTTCGATCCGGACTGGATAGGTCAAAGATTATTTGCCGAACAGATAACTTACATATTATAGAGTGATACCGGTCTTATATGTTAGAATGAGATGACCTTGGAATAATGAATATGCGACGCAAACTGTTCGGAGCTTGCGAAGCTTTAACGATAGTTATAGCGGAGAGATACTTAAATGAGCGATAAGAGATATATCTTTCATTGTTATATGGCGGCGGATGTAAGCAGACTCGGAAGACTCACAGACTGCGAGACGGAACTTAAGATCAGTCTTTCATCTGATGAGACAATGTCTGCGGAGGATCTGAACGACCTATTTAAATCTGTCATATATATATATGAGAAGAGTGAAGAGGGATCAGAGATACACAGTCTTGCCGGTAAGCTACTTTCTGAGTTTGATAAAATCTATGGCGGTAACAGATCAAGGATAATAAAGCTTATTCCCGGGATTAAGGCTTCGCTGGAAAAATGCGCAAAAGATCTGAAAGACTCAACGGATGAAGTGGCTGTGGAGACTGCTTTGGACGGGCTTCTCGGATTTGAGAAGGCGATTATAAGTCTTAAAGAAAAAAAATGGAAGAGTGATGATCAAGAGTATCTGATACTTCCTGATGATATAACATCCGATTGTGCTCTTCTCTATGAGAAACTGGGAGAGATCAGAAACAGCAGTTCATTAAATATAGAGGATAAAGACAGGATAGATCTGTTTAATAATTTTGTATCCTGCATGTTACCTGCAAGGAATGATTGAGGTGAAAAGATGAATGTGATGGAGAGTCTTGAGGAACTGAAGATACGGGCACGTAAAGATCCGAAACTCAGAGCAAAGCTTATTGCGACTAAGGGATCGAAACAGCCTGTAAGTGATTTTTGTAATGTGGCCGCACAGGCAGGCGTCATCATTGATATGATGGATCTTGTATGTGCCGAAGATGAGGATTATACCGCTATGGCACGATCCACAAACGGCGGCGGAGAGAATTCACCGCGGTTACTGGGAGAAGCTGATTATCATGAATTATTTCTAATGGAGCTTGAAGAGGAATAAGAGTCACAGTTTTATTTTTTCTTGGTTCTGTTTTTCCCTTCTGCAAGATCACGTATCGTATATCTGCTGAAGAATTCTTTTTCGACCTGACCGAATTCTTTCCACATGGAAAGAGTGGGGCAGGTCTTTTTTATCGGACAGGGCGCAGCACCATTTTCAAGACAGGCTACGGGAGCGATCTCATCTTTCTCCGTAACGGATATGATATCCCATGCCGTATATTCTTCGGGATCTCTTACAAGTTTATATCCACCGTTCTTCCCGCGTTTACCTTCCAAAAGACCGTTTACAACCAGGAACTTGATCACAGCTTCAAGATATTTCTTGGATATGTTCTGACGCATTGCTATATCCTCCAGACGGATATACTGGTCCGAATCCTGCCTTGCAATATCGATCATAGCTCTGAGCGCATATCTGCCTTTTGTTGAGATCCGCATTGTAAACCTCCGTAGGTAAGCATAAATGTTTCGAATGATTTCTGAATTCAATTATAAGTGGATTTCAAAAAAAATCAATATTACCTATTGACAAGGTAGGAAATTGAAGATATACTCCAACTATCCCAAAGAGATGACTTGGGAAGAGAAATAAAGAGAATATCCCGAAGACAGATCTCAGATAAGAATTAATAAAAATAATCAGGAAAGGAGAGAGAAAGATGCTTAATCTGTTCGAATCATTACTCAGACAGAATTTCAGATGTGGACGAATGCTTAGGTTCCGTGCAGACAATTTGACGGGGCAGGGTTCGATTTGCATCAAGGATTAAGCTATTTTAGATCTCTCGTCATATTTGATCTGCTCGGACGTTTCAAGGTAGCGTGCGAGTTTTTTTTATTCAGATGACCGGAACATTATTTCCGGAGAAAGAGATCAATATGAGTTCAAATTATAAATTCGAAACACTTCAGTTACATGTAGGACAGGAACAGGCAGATCCCACAACAGATTCCAGAGCGGTTCCTATTTACCAGACAACTTCATATGTATTCCACAGCGCACAGCATGCGGCTGACAGATTCAATCTTAAGGACGCAGGAAACATCTACGGCAGACTTACTAATACAACAGTTGATGTACTTGAAAAGAGAGTAGCGGCTCTCGAAGGCGGCGTGGCAGGTCTTGCAGTAGCATCCGGCGCAGCTGCCGTAACATATGCAATCACAGCACTTGCTCAGGCAGGAGATCACGTAGTTGCACAGAAGACGATCTACGGCGGTTCATACAATCTGTTAAAGCAGACACTTAAGGGATTCGGCATTGAGACAACATTCGTAGATGCGCACAATCTTGCTGAAGTTGAAGGAGCGATAAAGGACAATACAAAGCTTATATATCTTGAGACACTCGGAAATCCCAACAGTGATATCCCTGATGTAGACGCTATCTCAGAGATCGCTCATAAGCATGGAGTTCCTGTAGTAGTAGATAATACTTTCGGAACACCTTTCTTCTTCAGACCTATAGAGCATGGCGCAAATGTGGTTGTTCATTCCGCAACCAAATTTATCGGTGGCCACGGAACGACTCTTGGTGGTATCATAGTCGATGCAGGTAACTTCGACTGGAAAGCAAGCGGAAAGTATCCTCAGCTGGCGGCACCCAATGAAAGCTATCATGGCATTTCATTCGTAGATGCAGCAGGTCCCGCGGCTTATGCAACATATATCAGAGCGATCCTTTTAAGAGATGAGGGAGCAACACTTTCACCTTTCAATGCATTCATCTTACTTCAGGGTGTTGAGACGCTTTCACTCAGACTGGAGAGACATGCGGAGAACGCTGCTAAGGTTATCGATTTCCTTTCCAAGCATCCGAAGGTTGAACATGTAAATCATCCTTCGCTTCCCGATCATCCGGATCATGAGCTGTATAAGAGATACTTTCCGAATGGCGGCGGATCGATCTTCACATTTGAGATAAAGGGCGGCCAGAAGGAAGCATTCACTTTCATAGATAACTTAAAGCTCTTCTCACTTCTTGCAAATGTTGCTGATGTTAAGAGCCTTGTTATACATCCGTATACTACAACTCATGCAGAGCTTTCGGAGCAGGAACTTGCAGATCAGGGTATCAAGCAGAGTACGATACGACTTTCTATCGGAACGGAAAATATAGATGACATCATAGCTGATCTTTCAACGGCTTTTGATGCGGTATAATATCAAGAAAACAGGAGGATTCTATCATGGCAAAGATCATTCAGAGCGCAACAGAACTTATAGGTAATACACCTTTACTTAATGCAAAGAACTATTCAGCTAAGGCAGGGATAAACGGAGTTAATGTATATGTAAAGCTGGAATACCTGAATTCATCAGGATCTGTAAAGGATCGTATTGCACTGTCAATGATCAAAGACGCAGAGGATAAGGGACTCCTTAAGTCCGGCGCTACTATCATTGAGCCCACATCCGGTAATACCGGAATAGGCATTGCTGCCGTTGCTGCAGCACGCGGATATAAGGCTGTTATCGTTCTGCCTGATACCATGAGCGTAGAGAGAAGAAATCTCCTTAAGGCATATGGTGCAGAACTTGTTCTTACAGAAGGTTCCAAGGGAATGAAGGGTGCTATCGCCAAGGCTGAAGAGCTCAAGGCAGCTACACCGGGATCTGTTATACTCGGTCAGTTCGTAAATCCCGCCAATCCCAAGGCTCATAAGGAAACCACAGGTCCCGAGATCTGGGATCAGACAGACGGAAAAGTTGATTTCTTCATTGCAGGTGTAGGAACAGGCGGAACACTTACAGGTGTAGGAGAGTTCTTAAAGGAGAAGAATCCGAATGTGAAGATCATCGCTGTTGAGCCCGCTTCCAGCCCCGTGCTTGCAAAGGGAACAGCAGGAGCTCATAAGATCCAGGGAATCGGAGCAGGATTCGTTCCCGAGACATTAAATACATCCATTTATGATGAGATCATCGGCATCGAGAATGAAGATGCATTTGCTGAAGGAAAGAAATTCGCAACATCAGAAGGTATCCTTGTTGGTATTTCTTCGGGCGCCGCACTTAAGGCTGCCGGTATCATCGCAGCAAGAGAAGAGAATAAGGGAAAGAATATCGTAGTTCTTCTTCCCGATTCCGGAGACAGATATTTATCTACTCCTCTTTTCTCATAAGAACAGACACTAAAACGAATAGATAGTTTACTCCTAAAAAGATCACGGATCGCGGCAGTCCCGAATTGATTTCGGTATCACTGTCGGATCCGTGATCTTTTTTATTGAATTTACTTTTGCAATATCCTGAGTACCACATCAAATACAGAAGGATTATCTTCGATGATCAGCGCTATCCTTCTTTTTGCACGGGACAGCCCGTGGAAGAGGTTGCTTACGCGGGAGCTTCGCCTCAACAGGTTTTTCTCTTTTTCCGATGTGCGTCTGTCACGGAGATAGTGGAGATCGTCATAATAGAAATCCTTATCGATGATCATTACCACCTGATCGAATTCTCTTGAGAAAGAAGAATAGACAGGGATCCCGTCAAATTCGCAGTCTGCTTCTCTGATATGATCGTAAGAATCATTCATAAGGTTATGGAGCAGGATAGCAGTCTCCTTCTTATCATTCGAATATGAGATCGAAACAGAAGGATAATCTCTTCTGTGAGATTCCGTCAGATGCATAAGTGCACGTATGAATGCCGACAATTCGGTACTTAATCTTATCCTGTTGGTCAGTTTATATCCGGTAAATCCGGGGGCTGATTCGATCAGGGTAGTTCCGTTCTCGGTTCGCTCTTCCGGAGAAACAGCATCCTCGCTGTTATAGGAGAGGATGATCGGAGCTTTATAATGTTTGGCCAGTTCCATGATCTGTTCCCACATTGCAGGGGTAAGTCTGTGCCCTTCGTCAACAAGGATAGCACGGTATTTCTCCGAAGCGATGGTCATGAGGTCGATACCTGCGTAGTAGAAATCGATACGCTTGAGAAGTTGATTCAGGCGTTCCAACTGAGGAGTCTTCGGACCGATATGGATGATGCACACGCGGTCCCTCTGTGTCAGGTGCATGGCGATATCGTAGAGGAGGAGAGTCTTACCTGTGCCGGGATAACCGGAGAAGCCTCGCACCTCGATATTACCGTTTTTATCCAGATATTTCTGCTCGGGATATTTCAGATCACGTGTGATACGGGATCCGATATCACGCTGTTGGAAAGTAAGAAAATAATCGCCTCTGAGGAATCTGTCGGGATCCGTTAAGGGCGAAATCAGATAGTTTGCTTCTTTAAACAGATCTTCTATATCATCTTCATAAACATCAGTCTGATCATCCAGCAGATGACAGAGTTCACCGAAGTCCGCTTCCACAAGTCTGCCTGTATTGGAGAGACGTACCAGTCGACCGCTGTCACTGATAAAAGTAAAGTACCAGACTGTCCTCTCCATGGCAGAGAGATAGTAACGGTTTTGTATAAGCTGTTTCAGGATATTCTCGTCTGAAGTATTGCCGCTTTTTAATTCGATGTTGATCAGGGAATCCGAACCTATGCGCAGCAGATCAAATTCTTTGCCAAGCTTGGGCATTGAAAAAGAGTAGTAGAAGTTATATCCGGTAGTTTTGGAATCTGTTTTAGCCATAGTGTCACAGAGCCTTCGCAGTCCGTCTGTTTCCCAGTTCTTTATCTTCAAGTAATTCCGACGGCCTGACATATGGCGTTCCAGTCCTGACAGTCTTGAATTGTCCGATACCCTGGTCAGGGAATAGATATTAACCGGTTTCATATCTATATTATCCCTTCAGAAGGATCACTTTTCAATAGGATAGGATGCCGAAGGGAGGTTTATTGTGGTAAAATCGACTATATAAAAGCCAAGAAGATCAGAGGGATGAAAATGAAAAAGATATATGACGATGTATTGCATTTTCTGATCCACCACAGCATTATATTTACCGTTATCATAATGTGCATGGTTCATGCTTCTCTGCTTGTGCTGGCCTGGGCCGGTGGAGCTCCGGAGCTTGCGTTAACAAATGTTGTGAGCGTTATAGTTTATCTGTTTTGCATAATATTGTGTAACTTCGGGCATATTACACCGGTCTATGTAAGTATTCTATTGGAAGTAGGAGTTTACTCGGCCATATCCACACATTATATCGGCTGGGATACCGGTGGTTTTTTCTTCCTGTTCGCCATTGTTCCGATAATCATTTATTTTGGATGTTTCATTTTCAAAGGTGTACAGAGATGGATCATAGCGATCTCTCTTATCGCGATCTTTATTGAATATGTGATCCTCTATCTTATATGCGTAGACCGCGTTCCTGTTTATGATGTGGGTTTTGGTATTAAAGTTGTGCTTATGGTCTTTTCATCCTTTGTGATGTTTTTCGGAGTTATCTTTTATAACGGCATGCATATTTATGCCAGCGAGCACGAAGTGATAAGTCTTGAAGAAAAGAACGAAAAGCTGACCGAGGATGCGAAGATAGATGCGCTGACAGGGCTGCTTAACAGACGCGGTTTTATGCCGATCGTAGAGCAGACGTTTAAGTCGAAGGACGTGGAAAAGTATTGTGTAGCTTTCGGTGACATTGACAACTTCAAGCGTATAAATGATTCATACGGACATGAGTGCGGTGATGAAGTGCTGATGCATATCGCAAGGCTTATCACGAAGGAAATGTCGGAATGCGATGTCTGCAGATGGGGCGGAGAAGAGATAGTTATCCTTATGAAGGATTATGATTTAAAAGAGGCTAGGACAAAGGCGGAGAACCTTCGGAAGATCATCGAGACCACTCCCACGGTTTTCTACAATGTACGTGTCCCCGTGACGATAACGATAGGCCTTTGTGATAATGCTGCGGCAGACAGCAGCCCGGATGATGTCATCAAGGCTGCCGATGCGAGAATGTATTACGGTAAGCAGCATGGAAAGAATATAGTGATATCCGAAGATATCAGTGAAGATGATTAAACTGTCTTAAAGAATTCAGATACGGCATCTGACAGTTCCTGCAGATGATCGTTAAAGCAATGACCTGCATCTTTGATGGGGATCAGAGTTGCATTCTGATAAAGCTTAGAAGCTTTCTCACCATATGAGAATGGAACCGCATCATCTGCAGTGCCGTGAACGATAAGAACGGGACCGGTATAGCGGTTTATCTCATCTTCTACGTGGATAGTCTGTGCGACTCTAATATAGTCACCGCTCAGTTCTCTGTCCCACCCGATTATCTTATCGGGAATATTCACCGGATCAAAATCGATATTAAGCAAATGGCCGCTCCTTGCGCCATCGGGGATCATCCATGCAGGGGATATAGGAAGGATAGCCTTGAAGACATCCTGGCACATTCCGCCTACAAGCATCGTGAGCAGACCTCCCTGGGAATGACCGCATAAGTAAAGGTCGGTAACAAAGTCTGATGATCTTGCATATTTTACAACAGACAGTGCATTTGTGACCCACTTGTAAAGAGTATGTTCGGAAAAATTTCCTTCGCTTTTTCCGTGACCGTACATCTCTGCCCTCAGTACGGCAATACCGCTGTTATTGATGGCTTTCTGAAGAGCCACCAGATGGTCTTCCTCCATATGTCCGGTGAATCCGTGAAAGAGGATGCACAGAGGACCTTTTTCGAACCCTTCGGGGGTGTCTAATTTCGCATGTAAGCGTATACCGTCACTGTCGATATATAATTCTTTCAAAGTTTCTTCCTCCCTGATTTTTTACGTTTCATCAGTTTACCATATCCTTGGGTTTTTATCGTGTGAAAATAGTTCCAAAAGGGCTTGTTTTGACTAAAAAATATTGTGTAAATTGTTGATATAAAAGCTGATTTAAGGTATCATTAAAGTTGGCGTTTTAAGTAATAAGGAAAGTGAGTCGATGAAAGAACCTATGTCGGAAAGTGAACAGGTGAAGCAGGTTCGGAAACGACTTATGATCGTGATCATTATAAATGTGGTGATCCTTGCAGGCGGTGCCTTACTTTATCTGCTTTATGACAACACCGGTAACGGGGTCGAGTGCAGGATATACAGACTGACCGGATGTTATTGTCCGAGCTGCGGTGTGACGCGAATGATGTATTCGCTGATCCATGATCATGATCTGTGGCAGGCTTTTCGTTATAATCCGATGTTATTTTACTCCATGCCGATGCTTGTGGTTTTATATGTGCAGCAGAGTGCTGTGTTCGTGAGGACCGGAGGATTATCGGATTGGATGGCGGATTTTGCCAAGGTGTGGGGATTTTTGATGGTGTTATTTTGCATTTTGAGAAATATACCCGCATTTGATTTCCTGGCACCGACGGCACTGTGAGTGCAGAGGCCGACAGAAATGCTGTTGTAGCAGCCGACGTATGATCGCCTGAGCTGACAATAGATAAACGTAGTTGATAATGGGAGGAAACAAAAATGGATAATCAGAATTTTAACAATTCGGGTTTTGGTCAGGACAATCAAAACTTCAACAATTCGGGATTTAATCAGAATGCGGATCAGGGCAGCTTTTACGGCGGTTCAGCTCCTCAGGGACAGTACAGTGGTTATACCAACGGACAGGGTGGCCAGAATATAAATATGGATTTTAATTCAGGCTACAATTCAAATATGAATCAGGGCAGCAACCCTTATGTTGCACCGCCCAACAATGGAAAGTCTCCTAAGTATACACTCTGGCTTACACTTGCTATTGTTCAGATGGTTTTTGGATGCTGCTGTGCAGGTGGTATTTTTACTCTTGTAACAGGTATCTTAACCATCGTATTTAACAACAATGCAAATGATGCTTACAAGATCGGCGATATGGCTACATATGAGAGTAAGACCAAGGCAGCTATGATCACAAATATCATAGGATGGGTGCTTGCAGTGATTATTGGCATCGTTGCTTTCTCCACAGGATTTTTAAAGGAAATGGTTGAATATATGGACAGGATGTAAGTTCAAGGCGTGACAGCTCAGATAAAACCGAAATAAAAACAAGTGCCCCGGAAGTCATAAGACTTTCGGGGTTTTTATATAAGATTCAAAATTAGTATGCAAAGCGGGCAGCTTAAAAATGTTATAATAACTTTCAGAGACGGACCACGTGAAAAGGAGATATCTTATGAGATCATTCAGACTGAGCAACGGAGTAGATATACCTGCTGTAGGATACGGTTCTTATCTTTCCACGGAAGGCAACGGAAAGCAGACGATAAAGGATGCACTTGCCGCGGGATACAGGTATATAGATACTGCAATGTTCTATCGAAATGAAGAGGAGATAGGAGCGGCGCTTGCGGAGTGCGGGATCCCGAGACAGGAACTGTTTCTTGTCAGTAAGGTCTGGCATACGATGCTGGGAAGAGAGAAAACTCTTCAGTCATTTGAAGGATCCCTTAAAGCGTTGAGGACGGATTATCTTGATATGTTTCTGATCCATTGGCCCATGGGTCCTGATAAAGATACGGACTGGCTTAAGATGCAGACCGAAACGTGGCAGTTGATGGAAGAACTCTATGAAGCGGGACGGATCAGAGCCATCGGATTATCTAATTTTCTGCCGCATCATATTGAACCGCTGCTTAAGAATATCCGCATAAAGCCCATGCTGGATCAGCTGGAACTGCATGTGGGATATATGCAGGAATATGCACTTGATTATCTGCGGTCAAAGGAAATTGCGATTCAGGCATGGAGTCCGTTAGGCCGCGCAAGAGTGCTTAAGGATGAACGTGTAGCTGCAATTGCCCAAAAGCATGGTAAGACACCGGCGCAGATCCTGCTCAGATTTTTGCTAGATCGTGATATAGCAGTGATCCCCAAGGCTTCGAGCATAGAACGCATGAAACAGAATCTGGATGTGTTTGATTTTCATCTTTCACCGGAAGAAATCTCTTATCTGTCCTGCATACCTGAAACGGGATGGTCCGGAGAGCATCCGGATATGATGTAACATATAAGACCATATATACGACATGGCGAAAAGGAGAGGTTGCGATGGAGGGGAGCAATACGACCATAGTCATATCCGAATTGGGCAAAAGGAACATGAATGAGGGCGGTCTTAAGGTAAGCCCAAGGCTCTATATCTGCTGTGCCCATGATATAGTGAGAGTCGATCTGAAAGGGAAGCAGAGGCTCGGACGACCGTCCGGAAATGATGCCCCGGACATACCTATAATGAATCAGCATGTAAGTAAGGATCATGGGGTGTTCCTTACAACAGAGGAAGGATGCGAATATATCGCAGGGAATTCCGCGAACGGAATTTATTACAACAACCGACTGCTTAGCCCCAATGCGAGAGTGGCGCTTAATGACGGTGATGAGCTGCGTATCCCGACGGCTGACAAGATAGATATACTTATCGTATTCGTTAATACCAACGGGAGAGCGGATCTGTGGGAAGCTTTCAGAAAGGCATCCAGAGATCAGCTTACAGGGCTTAACGGCAGGAACGGTTTTATAAACTGGTGGTCTGATCACCGGGAGAAACCGGAATACGGATCGGCTGCTTTATTCATCATGGATGTTGATAACTTCAAGCAGATCAATGACGGATTTGGTCATACCAAAGGCGATGAGGTACTTCGCTTTGTGGCAGGTCAGTTAGTGAAGGCAGCAGGTTTTCCTGAAAGAGTCTGCAGATGGGGCGGCGATGAATTTATCGGTATCATCCCGGGGGATGCAGAGACTGTGGGAAAGATACTTAAGAAATTATGCAGAGAGATTGCCGGATCATCTGTGATCGATACAAAGCTGTCGGTAAGTATAGGTTGTGTGGATCTGAGCGGGATAAAGGACAGACTTGATCTGAGCAATCTGGTCAGCATAGCAGACAGCGCATTATACGAGACCAAGAGACACGGGAAAAACGGTGTAGAGTGGGCTGAATAAATATCTCAAAAAGTTGAAATAATTTTAACAATGATATAGAATTGGTGCGAATATAACAGCTTTATTCGCACCAATTTCTCTTTTTTGGAGGCAAATGATGAATACAGAGGCATTTGAGACAGAACGTGCGCATTTTCGCGATCTGATCAATGAATACGGCGGTGTAGACAGCTATACCACAGTTCAGGCTGTGGCGATATTTGAGCAGATCTGTAAGATCGAAGCCGCACTGAAACTTGATTTTGCAAGCAGAGAAGACGTCTTTAAAGGACTGAGCAGTATCTTTAATATAGAGCTCATCGGCATGGAGGATTACAGCGAGAGAAAGGTGATCCTTGTTCCAAATCATGTCAGCGAATTCGACGGACTTATCTTCGGAACCATTCTCGCCAACATGCTGGTAGTGGCTAAGAGTGAGTGGATCTCCAATCCGAAGCTTAATGCATTTCTGGAGAATCTTTTTTCGATCGTAGGGCTGGTCAGAAAGGACAGTGCCAGCGGTATGGATGTGATGCGTAAATGCATCGATCACCTGTCGGAAGACGGCGGCAGAGCAGTGAATATATTTGTTCAGCAGACCATAGCGGATATAGAAAATACCATTCCGGCTGATGTGGCAGCAGGTGCATGTCTGATAGCAAAAAAATCAGGAGCGGATATCATCCCTGTTTATTGCGAACAGGCATCCGTAGATCATCCTACAAGGATTGTTTTCGGAAAGCCCATGGCGATAGCGGACAAGAAGACGTTCGGAGCAGAGTGGTTAAAGTGCGAGAAGGAGCTGCGCAGTCTGATCTCGGATCCTTCAGGCAGACCTCCGATCCTATGTGAAAAACACAGGAAGCCTATAAGCGAGAGAGAATTCAATTAAATGATAAGCATGTATAAAAGAACTGAAGATGATAAGTCTGCAGTTCTTTTTTATAGCAAATGTGTTTTTCGTGACGTGTGTGGAGTTTGTAGTTAAAACTAACTAAATTTGCTATAATCAAATAACAATGTAGTAAAACTCAATAGCGGTAAACACCCTGTAGTTATCGCTTTTTTGAAAATCCATATACAGAAAGGAAGAATATGAATATAAGATTTTACAATGCACGGATACTTCAGATGAATGGCAGCGTGGAGGTTATCGAAGGCGAGCTCTGGGTTAAGGACAATAAGATAGCGTATATCGGTGCAGGTAAGGCTTCGAATGAAAAGTGGGATAAAGAGATCGATTGTGAGAAGAATCTCCTGATGCCCGGATTTAAAGATGTGCATACACACAGCGGTATGACAGCTTTCAGATCACTTGCTGATGATCTTAATCTTCAGGAATGGCTTAATGATATGATATTCCCCAGAGAAGCAGTTATGTCAGGAGAAGACGTATACTGGATGACCAAGCTTGCCATACTCGAGTATCTCACAACAGGTGTGACACTTATCGCAGATATGTATCTTACACCTGAAACCATTCATGATGCCTGTGCTGAGATGGGAATGAGATGTGAGCTGATTTCGGGGCTCAATAAGTTCGGACCGACTCTCGAAGTGATGGAGAACAGATTTATCGAGCTCAACAAAAAATCAGATCTTGTAGGATTTAAGATGGGTTTACATGCTGAGTATACATGTGACCGAGAACTCCTTGAAAAGGCATCGGAGCTTATCCATAAATATAAAGCACCGGTATATGTACATATGTCCGAGACCGAGACAGAGGTAAAGGAATGTTTTGACCGCTACGGTAAGAGCCCTGTTGCGCTCTTTGATGAACTGGGACTCTGGGATTTCGGCGGCAGCATATATCATGGCGTATGGTGCGATGATGCGGATATGGAGATACTCAAGAAGAGAAATATCTCTGTCATCTCCAATCCAGGAAGTAATACCAAGCTTGCCAGCGGAATAGCACCTATATCAAAATACCTTGAAAAAGGTATTATCGTCGGACTCGGAACAGACGGCCCCAGCTCCAATAACTGTCTGGATATGTTCAGAGAGATGTTCCTTGTTACCGGACTTGCCAAGCTTAAGGAAAGAGATCCCAAGGCTGTAGCAGCGGATGAGGTTCTTAAGATGGCATGCGTAAACGGCGCGCTGAGTCTTGATCATGAGGATTGCAGCTGCCTCGAGGAAGGTAAGCTTGCGGATATCATAATGATCGATCTTAGACAGCCTAACATGCAGCCAATCCTCAATATCCCGAAGAACATTGTTTACAGCGGATCCAAGAGCAATATCAAGATGACGATGATCGACGGAAAGATACTGTATATGAACGGCGAATTTATCGGTGTTGATGCAGATGAGATCTACAGGAAATGTGAAGAGATCACCGAGCGTCTTAAAGACATCTGAAAGAATACTAATATTTATATTAAAAAGCTTACCGGTTCAGGTAAGCTTTTTTAATATCTCTATATATTTTTGAGTAAGCGGTGAGGGCGGGATGCTCCCCGGAAGGATGTATCCGATATCCATGCGGTCATCGACTTTTAACGGCTTTGCTATGATATGGGGACCGTTGAGTTCTTCATTGATCACGCCACTGCAGATCGTATAACCGTTTAATCCGATGAGCATATTGAATAAGGATGCGCGGTCGCATACTACCAGCTCTTTATCACAGTCAAGCGTGCTGAGTATCTCTTCGGAGAAATAGAAAGAATTATGGTTCCCCTGTTCATAGGAAAGACGCGGATAGGGTTTAAGATCACTTAGTGAAATTGATCTTTTCTTGGCCAAAGGAGAATTTTTACCTACAAATACGTGGGGCTTGGCGGTGAAAAGTTTTGTGAAAGTCAGATCATTGTCTTTCAGTGTTTTCTTAAGGACTGTCTCATTAAAAGAATTCATATACAGTATGCCGACCTCGCTGCGAAGATGAGCGACATCGCTTATGATCTCATAGGTCTGTGTCTCTCTCATATGGAATTCGTATTTCTCACCGCCATATTGTTTTAAGAGCGCAACAAAGGCTTCCACTGCAAATGAATAGTGCTGTGCGGAAACGCAAAAACGCTGCTTACCCTTGTGTTTACCTGTATAACGTTCTTCAATAAGATCGGCCTGTTCAAGGACCTGTCTTGCATATCCTAAGAATTCATCACCTTCCGGTGTCGGCTCGACACCCTTACTTCCTCTGATAAAAATGTTTATACCGTATTCTTTTTCCAGTTCATGTATGGAAGCGGTGAGGCTGGGCTGAGCGATGAATAGTTTTTTCGCGGCCTCTGTTATATTGCCGGTATCGGCCACAGTAACTGCGTATTGAAGCTGTTTTAATGTCATTTTTCTGTCTCCTGTAATTATAGATTACAGAATAATAATAATACATTCCATAGATAATATCTATGGACGATGTGTTATTATTTGTATTTTACCTACTGGAACAGTAGGTTTAAACTCGTGTATATAAAACTTATGATCAGTAAAAACGAGGAGGAAAGGAAATGTTAACTTCAGTTATAGGATATCCGAGGATCGGAGCATTAAGAGAACTTAAATTTGCATCAGAAAAATATTTTAAAAATGAGATCGATGAGAAGGAACTTGCATCTGTAGCAAAATCGTTGCGCAGTGCTCATTTGCAGAGTCAGAAAAAAGCGGGGATCGATCTTATTACATCCAATGATTTTTCATATTATGACATATTACTGGATACGGCTGTTTTATGCGGCATAGTACCGAAGCGGTATAAGGAACTGGGACTTTCAGATATAGATACATATTTTGCAATGGCTCGCGGATACCAGGGAGAGAAGGGTGATGTCAAAGCTCTTGCAATGAAAAAGTGGTTCAACACAAATTATCACTATATCGTTCCGGAACTTGATGATGATATAAAGATCAGTCTTTCGGGAACCAAGATCTTTGATGAATTTATAGAAGCTAAGAACGAAGGGGTCGAGACAAAGCCTGTGGTTGTAGGACCGTATACATTGCTTTCTCTTTGCAGATATACCGGCAGTAAGACCAGAGAAGATCGTGCGGATGAGATCATTGAGGTATATTCCGGGATCATAGAGAAATTGAAAGAAAGCGGTGCAAAGTGGATCCAGTTCGATGAGCCTTCGCTTGTGAGAGATTTAAGCACAGAAGATAAGGACTTCTTCAAGCAGCTCTACAAGAGCATTCTTGCTGTTAAAGGCAATGTTAAGATACTGCTCCAGACATATTTCGGTGATGTGAGGGATATCTATGAAGAACTGACTTCTCTTGAGTTTGACGGTATCGGATTTGATTTTGTGGAGGGAAAAAAGACTCTTGAACTTGTTGAGAAGTACGGTTTCCCCGGTGACAAGTTATTGTTTGCAGGTCTTGTAAACGGTAAGAACATTTGGAGAAATAACTATGAAAAGACTCTTTCTATCCTTGATGGATTAAAGAAAAAGGGGATAAATGCGGTACTCTCCACTTCCTGTTCTCTTTTGCATGTGCCCTATACTTTAGAAGGAGAGGATAAACTGTCAGAGGAATACAAGAAACATTTTGCATATGCCGTAGAGAAGTTAGAGGAGTTAAAGGAACTAGCGTTTTTAGCAGATACTTCTGAACGGACTTCATCAGAGGCATTTAAAAAGAATGAAGCTTTATTTGCAGAGGGAAGAGATTGTGCGGATGTGAGCGTTCAGGAGCGATTAAAGCAGATCAAGGAAAGTGACTATGTGAGACTGCCGGTAAGAAGTGAACGTGAAAAGATCCAGAAGACTGCTCTGGGACTCCCTGTTTTTCCGACGACGACCATAGGATCATTTCCTCAGACTAAGGATGTAAAGAAGAATCGCTCTGCTTTTCGTAAGGGTGAGATCAGTGAAGAACAGTATAAGGAATTCAACCGTGAGAAGATCAAAGCTGTCATAGAGTGGCAGGAGAGCATCGGGCTGGATGTGCTCGTACATGGTGAATATGAGCGTAATGACATGGTTGAATACTTTGGTGAATCTCTCTCCGGATTTCTTTTCACCGAAAAGGCATGGGTCCAGTCATATGGTACAAGATGTGTTAAGCCGCCTGTTGTATGGGGAGATGTGAGTCGTAAGAAGCCTATCACAGTGGAATGGTCTGTATATTCTCAGTCACTGACTAAACTTCCTGTTAAGGGAATGCTAACCGGACCGGTAACTATCCTGAACTGGTCCTTCCCCAGAGAGGATATCAGCACAGAGGAGTCTATGAGACAGATCGCGCTTGCGATACGAGATGAAGTGCTGGATCTTGAAGCTAACGGAATTAAGATCATTCAGATCGATGAGGCTGCTCTCAGAGAGAAGCTTCCTCTCAGAAGATCTGACTGGTACAGTGAGTATCTTGATTTCGCCATACCGGCATTCCGTCTCGTTCACAGTGGCGTGAAAGCTGAAACTCAGATCCATACTCATATGTGCTACAGCGAGTTCACGGATATCATTCCGGCTATCGATGACATGGATGCGGATGTGATCACTTTTGAGGCATCCAGATCGGATCTTCTTATTCTTGATACACTGAAGGAATGTAATTTTGAAACAGAGGTCGGACCGGGGGTATATGATATTCACTCTCCCAGAATCCCTTCTGTTGATGAGATCGTTACAGCTTTGGAAAAGATGCGCGGGAAGATAGAAGATCAAAAACTCTGGGTAAATCCTGATTGCGGCCTGAAGACCAGAGGCGAGGAAGAAACCCGCCAGAGCCTTATCAATCTGGTTGAAGCAGCAAGGATCATAAGGAAAGAAGCATAGGGGTAAGCGTGACAGCATGAAAGTATCCGAGATATATAAGAGCGGTAAGAGATCTCTGTCCTTTGAGATTTTTCCGCCCAAGAAGGAAGAAGAATTAAGGGATATTGATGATACTCTGGATGTTCTCTGTGAATTGAAGCCTGATTTTATCAGTGTGACTTTTGGCGCCGGAGGCAGCAGTAATTGTAACCGGACTATAGAACTGGCGAGAAAGATCAAGGATAAATACAAGGTTGAACCGGTGGTGCATCTTACTTGTCTTTGTTATGACAAAAAGGAGATAGATGAGTTTGCAAGGGTGCTGAATGATTCCGGGATAGAGAATATTCTGGCTCTCCGTGGCGATGACAGAGAGGATATACCGAGGAAGACCGATTTCATGCATGCTTCGGATATGGCAGCTTATCTGAAGGAGACGAATGATTTCTGTATTCTGGGAGCATGTTATCCGGAAAAACATCCGGAGTCGGAAGATCTGATAAGTGAGATACATAATCTTAAGAAAAAGACTTCTGCGGGAACGGAGGTACTTCTATCGCAGTTATTCTTCGATAATAAGATCTTTTATGATTTCAAGGAAAAGTGTAGGATCGCAGATATCAATACACCGATAATTCCGGGAATAATGCCTGTTGTTAAGGCGACTCAGATCAAACGTATGGTTGCTCTGTGTAATGCTTCTTTCCCGGAACGTTTTCAGAAGATAGTTGATCTTTATGCTGACAGGAAAGAGGCTCTGTTTGACGCGGGAATGTCCTATGCATTGAGCCAGATCATCGATCTGATCGCAAGCGGGACCGACGGGATACATCTTTATACAATGAACAATCCCTGCATCGCACGGAGGATCTGTGAAGGGATCAAAAATATTATCTGAATAAACGCATCTGAAATAACGAAAAGCTGAACTATCTCCCAAATGATAAGTTCAGCTTTTTTTAGGTCAAGGGTCAAGGGAGTCAAGGGCGTCAAGAGTGTCCTTTTTTATTGACGTTTTGCTTGATATATTTTCCTGAATGTAAAAAATAAAAAATAAAATGTAATATATACTTGACATTATGTCATGGGAGCGGTATTATCATGTCAGAACAAAGAAACACTGTTGTCTGAACTGATCAGCGGACAACCGGCTAAACAAAAAACAGCTCAACGTAAAAGGAGAAAAAATATGAATACAATGACAAATAAGATGTTTCGCAAAAACTACAAGGATCTTCCTGTTGCAGCAAAGGTATTATGGACGATATCCGCAAGCATCGCCATCATCGCCGTGACAATGATCGGCCTGGAGTTCGTAGGAGTGATAGGAGATCATCATTTTCTTGAGATATGCCTCTGCAATATCTCGCTTTGGACCAATATCTTCATCATGAACAAGTACAAGACTTTCATTCAGAAATGATCATAGAAAACATAAAAGGAGGAAAATGATCATGGAATTAAGAAATATGGGCAGTGTAGTAGGACTGATAGTGGGTATCATTGTTTCGGTTTTCGTGGTGCGGGCGATGAACAAAGACGGAAAGTATAAAACCAAGTACGACGAGATGCAGAAGATAGCCAGGGGCCACGCATACAGATATGCTTATTGGACATTAGTGGGCTATGAAGCACTGTTTCTTATATTAGAGGCGATGGGGATTCCGAAGTTTTTTGATTCATATACCACTCAGTTTATCGGTCTTATAATATCGGTCATGGTGCAGGCTTCTTACTGCATATGGAACAATGCATATATCGGGCTTAATACCAATCCGAAAAGATTTGCGATCATCAGTATCTGGATTGGGATCCTGAACTTTGTGATAGGTTTATCCTGGCTGATCAGAAGTGGTTTTTTAGTTAACGGCGTTGTCCATGAATCCGCTATAAATCTGGCTGTAGCACTCTGTTTCGTGATAATGGGCATTGAATTGTTTATCAAGTGGAACATGGATCGTAAAGAAAGCGAGTCTGAGGAGGAATAAGCATATGAAAAATTTACGACTGAAAGCTGCCCGTGCAGGCAGGGATCTTTCTCAGGATGAGCTTGCTAAGGCTGTAGGAGTATCCAGGCAGACGATCAATGCCATTGAGAAGGGAGATTATAATCCGACCATAAACTTATGCATCTCAATCTGCAAAGTGCTGGGAAAAACACTGGATGAATTGTTCTGGGAGGAGTAATATTAAACTGATCTTCAGAGAATACCTGTTGAGAAAAATGCGCATTGATCTCTGAGATCAGGAGGAAGAATGACACGTAAAGAACAAAAAGAAGAAAGACGAAAAGCTATATTGTTCACGGCACTGAATCTTTTTGTTGAGCGAGGCTATCATGAGACGAAGATCAGTGATATAGCGGATGCCGTACCGATGAGTGTGGGATTGCTGTTTCACTACTTCGAATCAAAAGAGGTGCTGCTTAAGGAACTTGTAGCTATGGGAGTGCAGTATACAGATACTGTATCAAAGATTGAGTCAGATGATCCCGAGGGTTTCTTCGTGTCATTTCTGGGACAGTTATTCGAGTATTCATCCAAACAACCCTGGGTATTCAATATGTTTGTCCTTATGGGACAGGCAAGGAAGTCAGGCATGCCGGAGGAGGTCCGGGCTATTGCGGATAGGATCAATACAGCCGGAGAAACGGCAAAGATTATACGCAAGGGACAGAAATCAGGAATATTTCGCCAGGGGGATGCACAGCAGCTGTCTATCACTTTTTGGGCGGCGGTACAGGGAATAATGGAAGAAGTTGCGGTCAATAAAAAATACAAAGCTCCCGATCCGCACTGGCTTGTCGCAATTCTTCTGAAATAGAGTAAAAGCGTTGATTGATCCTTGACATCGACGCTTTTTTTATTGACAGATGGCATGATAGAAGGTACTGTGGATTTAATTCTTTCAGGCGTGTACGGTATTAGGATGACCGGAACAGTAGAACTTAAGAGGAGTAACTTATATGGGTAAGAAGGTGCTTGTTGTCATTGATATGCAAAAGGATTTTATCGACGGAGCCTTAGGCTCTGCGGAGGCAGTCAGGATAGTCGACAACTGTGTAAAAAAGATAAATTTGGCAAGGGCGGAAGGTGCGGATGTGATCTTTACGAGGGATACGCATTTTGATGATTATATGACTACCGAAGAGGGGAAAAATCTTCCGGTTCCTCATTGCATCAAGGGCAGTGATGGCTGGCAGATCGCTGTGGCATTAACCGAAGGGATCGCACATCCGGTGGTATTTGACAAGGTGACTTTTGGAAGCAAAGAGCTTGGAAGCTTTATGGCAGATAAGTATTCGGATGCGGAAAGTATTGAATTTATCGGTATCTGCACTGATATCTGCGTGATAAGCAATGCTCTTTTGGTTAAGGCGTTTTGTCCCAATATTCCCATCTGTGTGGATGCGTCATGTTGTGCAGGTGTTACACCGGAAAGTCATGATACTGCACTTAAAGCTATGGAATCATGCCAGATCCATGTAACGGGAAAAGGCGAAGAGCCCTGGAGACAGCATCAAGGATGATCCGGAGGCAAATGGCAGGAACGTCTTAAATTTGAAATATACATGTATGATCGAAATACACCGCAATGGGTTGAAGCTGAAGAAGTGCATTTTGCCTGGTTAGATGAAGAGGCCCAAGCCTTTGATTCTTATGTAAAGAAAGGTGGAATGGCTGGTTCGTATCTTTATAAAACGGAGGAAGATGCCAGACAATATGTTAATGGTATCTATAGGACCACTATTACAAAGGATATCGTCAGAAAATTCAAGATAGAAAACGAAGATCTTTTGATAATGATTGGGAACTACCTTATGGATAACGTTGGTAACCAGACTTCGATAAGAAATGTGGCATCCAAACTAACATCTGGCACCTACAGGACTAATGATAAGACAGTAGGGGCATATATGAATTACTTTTGCCGATCATACCTTTTTTATCCAATCCAGCGTTATGACATAAAGGGGAAAAGATATTTAGAATCAGATAAGAAGTACTACCTGTCCGATTTGGCTTTCCGCTTTTCTGAGATAGGAACCAAAAATGCTGATTATGGACATCTCTATGAAAATATAGTGGCAATAGAACTGCTCAGACGCGGATACGAAGTATACGTGGGAAAATTATATGAAAAAGAAGTGGATTTTGTCGCAATCAAAGAAGGCGAAAAGGTCTATATTCAGGTATCTGATGATATATCCAGAGAGGATACTTTTAAGCGAGAAGTTTCATCGCTTTTAGGGATTAAGGATGCTTATCCAAAGTTGCTGATAGCCAGGACAAAACATGATGAAAGCCAGCATGAAGGAATAAGGATTATCGATATCGCCAGATGGCTTTCTGATTCGCAAAAACAATAGAAGTTTATATTTGCGAAATAAATCAAACTGCTGATTGCCGATTATACCAACAATTTTTTTACAGTACCTGACCCCAAGGTGGAGTTACAGGGAATAACGCAAAATATTTGCGTTATTCTTTTTTTTATTGACAAATCATATTCAAAGTGTATATATTGAATATATACAATAATTAATTATTAATGTGGGAGAGAAAATGCGCATTTTTCTCCCACTGCGCGCAGAGGAATTCATATGAATATTAT
>Ga0256407_10004411_pt1 | contig 23529 bp, 18 predicted proteins | sample RumenRJG_04DNA_FD_193489 | JGI IMG/M metagenome (GOLD analysis project Ga0256407, IMG submission 193489) | Bovine rumen microbial communities from Lethbridge, Alberta, Canada - RJG_04 | ecosystem: Host-associated > Mammals > Digestive system > Stomach > Rumen | place: Canada: Alberta... | reverse complement strand
TTCTGTGAGAAATAAAACCTAAATAAGATATAAAACCTAATATAACGGTAAAAGCAAAAAACAATGCATATACATCTATAATTTTTTCTTTATGCTGTTCATTATTTAATGAATATCCCAACAGAAACGAAAAACCGAAACCTACAAAATACTTGGATAAGAATTTAAAAGAATATGCTTTATCAGGAGAAAAAAGAGTCAGAACGGCAGAATATACCAAAAACAAAATAATGGATATTACTATTTTATCTTTTTTCCAAATTTGCCAATTTTTATACAAAAAGAAAAGTGATACTAAAGACAATATTTGCCAACCGTCTTTTGAAAACGGTTGCATTACGGCAAATATATAATTAAAAAATGTTTCCATAAAATAACTGAACTTTTAAATAATACTACGATTTCTTAAACTTCTTTCTTAATTTATAAATTTTGCTCGCCAAATTGAAATTAAAGAAACAAGCTATAATAAAAAGTTTTGCTTTCAAACTCATTTTTGTCTTAAAGAGACTAAATTTATTTTTCTTTAAATCTTCCAACAAAACTTTTACACTTTCAATATCCGGTTTATCTTCCAATGCTATAAAGCTAAGCCATTGAGTTACTATATACAACCTGAATCTATACAATTTATTTCTTAATTCAAACAATCCTTGTTCTTGTGCATACTCCATTTCCATATCGGAAACTTTTAAAAACTCCAAAAAATTTTTCTTAAATTTTTTTGTATGTTGCCTTGAAGTAGGATTCATTCTGTAATAGCATAAACATTTATCAATACAAACAACTTTTTCTATTCTTGTTAATGTTGTAAAAGTATAATATACATCCTGTGCATAAGTTTCTATTTGTCTTAGGTTGCCCACAACTTCTTTTCTGTAAAGTTTGTTCCAAACATACATGTTATTATAAAAAGTTTCAAAAGCTTCATTCGAAGTTAAAATCTCTTTATTCGGAAAAAAAGCATATCTTTTCCAATTATTCTCTGTTCCTATATACCAATTACAAACAACAAGTCCTGCATTTGTTTTTGTAATTGCATTGTATAGTGTTTCATACATATCAAGTTCAAAATAATCATCCGGATCTATAAAACCTATAAATTTCCCCGTAGCAATATCAAGCCCGGCATTTCTTGCTACGGCAGGACCGCTGTTTTTAATATGCAAAACTTTTATTCTGTTATCTTTTAATGCATATTCATCGCATATTTTACCGCAATTATCAGGTGAACCGTCATCCACCAATATTATTTCCAAATTCTTGTATGTTTGGTTAATAATACTATCGAGTGCTTTTCTTATATACGGTTCAACATTATATACCGGTGCTATTACGGATATTTTATCCATATAACAAACTTCCTTATATAAAATATTATCCTGTTATTATACTAATTTTCTTTGGCTTTTTTAATCGGAAAGTATTTGTTTTTTAATTTATATAATAAAATTTTGGTTTCATCTATAATTTCAAACTTTAAAATATAAGCCAACAACAAATAAATTATTGCAGATAAAGGAACTGCCGTTATCAACCGCATTATATTTGATATATCAATAAAATTTATAGCATAAGCGGTAACGGCACTTATTGCAGAAACAACATATATAGGAAAAACATCTTTCATTTGTAAGAAATAACTTAATCCCAATAACTTTTTTGTGTAATATGTGTTTAAAAACACAGCTATTTGTGTATATAATACTTGCCCCCAACATAACCATATTACCGTTCCGCCGAACTTAAAAAATGTTATCAAAATTATAAATGCAATTATTTTCTTTATTATCGTTAATTTTAAAACTATGTCCGTATAACCCTTAACATATAAAAAGTTTAAATTTACATTTATCATACAATCAAAAGCAACCGATATACAAAAAATCTGCATTACAGGCACACAACCCAACCATTTTTCCCCCAACAAAAAAACAATCAAAGGTTTTGCCAAGGCACACATCACTAAAATTATCGGAACATAAACAGAAGACATTAATCTTAAATATTTTCTGTATATATGAAACAATTGTTGTAAATCGTTTTGTACTCTGCTGAATATCGGGAATGTAACTCTATCCAATACACCATTTATTATTGTATTCGGCATATTTGCAAAAGACTTTCCTTTTGAAAAAAAGCCCAAATCCGCAGGAGAAAAAAACTTTCCTATAATTAACGGGTACATATTGTAATAAAAAGTATCTATCAAACTTGAACCCAATAATTTTATTCCGAAATTGTACATTTGTTTAAACGATTCAATTGAAAAGTTCTCTTTAGGGAACCATTTTACAAACCAAAACAAAAGGATTGTATTAAATATTGATCCTAAAATGATTTGTGTAACCAAAGCCCATACACCAAAACCGTTGTATGCCAATATCACACCGATTATACCGGACAAGATATAGGATAACACCGTTATTTTGGATTGTGTTTTAAAATCTACTTTTATTTGTAATTTCGTTCTGTTTACGGCGGATATTGCCGATATAGGCAAAGTTAAAGTAAGTATTCTTGTTACCGGCTCCAATATCGGTAAATTGTAAAAATCGGCAATATATGGTGCCGATATAAATAAAATTATATAACAAACCAAAGAAATTGCTAAATTAAAATAAAATGCAGTTGAATAATCTTTTTCCGTTCTTTGTTGATTTTGTATAAGTGCTTTTGTAAAACCACAGTCGATGAATGTAGTTGCAACAGCTATAAAAACAGCCAATATACCTACAATACCGTAATCTTTAGGAGTAAGCAACCTTGCAAGTACAATTTGTAAAAAAAATTGCACTATTATCATTGAAAACTTTTCAACGGAGCTCCAAAAAACCCCTCTGATTGCTTCGTTCTTTAAAGACATTTTCTATAATTATATCATAACAAATTAAAATTTGTTTAGCGAAACGGATTTATCTTTTAAATTCTAATTTTGTGTTTGGCTCAATCGAGTACCTTCAAAATAAAAATCCTTTATAACGAATAAATATTTTGAACTACACTTTTGTATTTTAAAATCTTATGTACCGTTTCACTTATGTACACCGCAATTTTAAAACACTTCAGTTCGTTTCAAATTATTTATTCTCTAACGACAACTACAGATTTATAATAGTTAATTTTTTGTTTCGAATTAATTAAAATATAAAAATGCTTATGGCTGTTTGTTGCTCTCAAAGGATTTGATATTTTAAACAAGAATGAAACATTTGCCGACTGCGGTGTCTTTGCCGTTTCTATAGTCGTTATCTTTGCTTTCAAAGGATTACAAGATTTTAAATTATAACAAAGTATTTGTTGAATGAAGTGTACATAAAAGAAAGCGATAGCGGTTGGTACTCGATTGAAACAAATACGAAGTTATAATTTAAAAAATTAATCTGTTTAGCTAATTTAAATAAAAAATAGCTCTCGCTTTTTTTATTAGAAAGTTAACCAAATAACACCCCAAAATCGTAAGTATCAAATAAATAAAAATCAATAATATAAGATTGTCCAAATGAATCGAATGTATTAAAATCAAAATAATAAACTCGTTTACACATAGAAACACCAAACTGTCCCTGCCCATAATACTTATCAGGGATAATAATTTCATACAATGTACATTTTTAGTTTTCCGCACAACCAAATTACACAAATTTATACCTATAAAAATACTTCCCAATGCATTTACCCAAAATAAAAGAACATTTCTATATATTCCCAATTTCATATTAACATATCCGTTTATAAATATAAGAATAAGAATTAAAACAGATATTCGGAAAATATAATAAAAAGGCAAATTAGTCCATTTTTCATAATAACGGGATTTTTTTAACAAATGTCCGCAAAACATAAAACCGACTCCAACCATACCGGCATCCATAGTATAAGGCAATCTAAAATGCAATAATAACGGTAATAATGTACCTAACGATACAACCGATACAACAACTATCAATCGTAACACGAAAGATTTAATGGAATTTATTGCGAAATAAATAATATTGGCTGTAAAAAATGCAGTTAAAAACCATAATGCACCTACAAAATACATTCCGTTGAAATTATTCCAAAAAAGAATTTTTAACGGTCCATACCAATCCGAAGTAAAAAAAATCAACACGACTATATAATAAAATGTCCCGAAATATAAATACGGAAGCAAAAGTTTCCTTGCTTTGTTTTTTGCAAATGTATTAAAGTTTGTATTTGTATCTTTAAAGAACATTCCTGATACAAAGAAAAATAACGGCATATGAAAAGCATGTATAAAAAGGTCAATTTTACTGCCGAATCCGATATGCCCTACAATCATACAAAAAATACCGAATGCTCTAAGCAAATCCAATGCCAAATCTCTATTTGAAGTAGTATTAATATTATTTAATGTCATAATTTACATCTTTTAACAAAGTGTTTATTTTATAAAAAAATTTTTAGTATTTTATCAAAAATTTGGGGTGGGTATGAATATGGAGTTTCACCAATAATATTGGTATATATTGAAAAGGATATGTTGGTTTGTACTTTTATGCATCAATGCATCAAATTTTGCTTTGCAAAATTTATAGGTACTTCTTTAACTCGGCAAAATAATCCGGTCTTGGCTTTTTATTTTCTTCTTTCAAGTTATTTATTAATTTCTCTCTAAGGTCTTTATTATCTAACAGTTTTTGAACACCGACAGCAATTCCTTCCGGAGTAGTCTCAACAATAATAGCATTTTCATTATCATTAAGTTGTTCCTTTGAACCCATAAATAATGTTGCTACTATCGGCTTATTAAATATCTTAGCTTCTGTTAAGGTTAAACAATAAGCATCAATTCTTGAAGGTTGAACATAAATATCACATTCTTTAAAGAACGGATACGGATTAACTCTTTCTCCTAATAAAATAAATCTGTCATCAAGATTATTTTCCTTTATTAAAGATATTAAATTTTCCTTTTCAGGTCCATCACCTACAATATACCACTTAATATCATATCCTTTATCTAATAGTATCTTACAAGATTTTATTACAATATCAAAACCTTTTACATAATCTAATCTTCCAACAGATAAAATTCTACATCCATTAAAATTATCTTTAAAACTAATCTCTTTTGATAACAACAATATATTGTTAACATCAATAAAATTATGTAATGTTGTTATTTTATCTGATATATTTTTATATATTTTCTTTGCTTTTTTGGTAAGTTCTTTTGAAACACAAAACAAAAGATCATAATTACTATAATATCTTTTGTTCTTTTTAGAAATTCTTCTTTCATCATGAAGAAAAATATATTTATTATTGCTTTGATATAGATCTTTACAAATAATAGGAATTAACATTTTTGTTTGTCCCCAAAAATTAAAGATAGTATCATATCTAAAACTTTGTTTTTCAAACAATAATATTCTCAACAAATAACTCCAATCAAACAATTTTTCTAATAATGCACCCATGTATAAATTTAACACAGTAAAAAACTTTTTCTGTTTTAATTTTTCGTTTATTAAATATTTTAATCCTAAATTTGCATTCATTCCTATTTTAAAAGGTGGTGTTATAATTTTTATATATTCAGGAACATATTTCATAAATTCTCCTTCTTTTTGAAAAAGCATCAAAGTAACATCATACTCTTCTTTTGGTATTTTATGAAGAAATGAAATCAATGCTTTTTCAATACCACCAATTCGTAAATGTACAGAAACTATTAATATTGCTTTTTTATTATTTATTTTTTTCTCTTTTTTTATTTTATCATTTTCAATATGTAAATTTATTTTGTTTTTTATCAATTTTCGTTTCAAAATCTTATTAATTATTTTTTTAAATATTTTAACGACTAATGGTTTTTCGTTGATGAGGGGTGGGATCAGTTTGTTTAGATTTTCATTTTTGTATCTCTTGAAAAATTCATATCTATTTGTGTGTACCGGTGCGGAAGTTACAAATGCAGGGTTGTATTTTATCATATCGTCATAGTTTATTTTTTCGTATTCAATGTTGTTTTTTACTTTTTCAAATATTTGTTTTCCTTTTGAAGAGTTTATAGTTAATACCGATACACCTTTTTTGTCATACATATTAGGCAATATATTATTTACCCCCCACAAATCACCTATAGTAAAATCGCTATTTCTATCACCTTTAAAATAACAGTTGTGACAAGACGGTCTTGAAAATAACCCATCTAAACAACCTTTCCTATAACTTAATGCATAATTTGATGCCCGTAACGAAAATTTTATTCTTTTTGGTAACAAATTATAAATAACCGGTAATTTAGGATATTTTTTATTGCTTTTTAAAAATAAACTCATTATACTCTTATCCCAACCATAAAGTTTATCTCTAAAATCTATTTGCTTTATTTCATTAATATCAAAATTTTCTTGTAAAAAGTTTTCCCAAACTAAAGGTGAAGCAACTTGAAAACAAATTATATCAACAGTTAATAAATTTTCATAATCTTTTTGAAGGAAACTTTTTAAACCTGCTATTTGGCAAGGTGTTCCGGTAAACAGAACTAATTTATTATCGTCTAAAAATTGTTTTGCTTGTTTATATGTTATATTTATATCACTTTGAACATATTTAGACCTTCTTAAATCATCTAAATCTTCTTTTTTATCTATATATTTATGAACTACACTCCAATTGCTATCAAAACTTGCTCCGAACACTATTCCGTTTTGTTCTAAAACATAATTTGCAAAAATTGAAAACATTCCACCGGAAGAACTTTTTAATTGCTCTTCAATATTTTTATTTTTTGTAGCATAAACTTCCAACACTTTATTTTTAGTCTTTGTATTTTGTTGTGTTTGTTGCAAATCTTCCAATCTTCTAATCTTCAAATCTTCTGCCGCATTTATCGGACATACTTTCAAACATAATCCACATTTTATACACTTATCATTATCAATTTTGGGATATAAAAAACCTTCACTATCATATTCCATACTGATAGCATTTTTAGGACAGATATTAAAACAAGCACTACACCCACAACATTTAGTTTTATCTGCTATACTAATCATTTTTTAAACTTCCTAATGACTGATAACACTAAATTTTTTTCATAATCATTAAAATCAATTTTCCATAAAACAAAACAATAAAAGGCTATAAATAAAATTATTTGAACTAACAAATTAACAACTGTGTTTTGTATTGTATAATAATTTAAAACTATACTAAAACTTATAACAGGAATTGCCATAGGTAACAAAAGTTTTGTAATTTGTTTCCAAAACTCTATTATAGCTATTCCCAATTTTTTATAATAAATATTTATAATTAAGCCTGTACCAATGAATAAACAAATAGATGTCGTTGTTGCACAAGCTATTGCTCCATATTTTTTTGCTAATGGTATTGAAACTATAACATTAATAATGGCTATAATTAAATATACTATAGCTCTAAAAGGATGTTTGTTTTTTGCCTGCAAAATTAATATCCCGGTATTTTGTATAAGTGGTATTATTAATGCCCCCATAAAAAGCAATGTATAATAATATGCAGGCAAAAAACTCTTACCTACCCATAAAAATATAAACTGTTTTCCAAACAATAAAAATCCAAAAAATATTAACATTACAACATAAAATTGTAATCTACCTACTTTAATAAAAATATTGTTTATTTCGGTTAAATCATCTTTAACAGCTAATGCAGAGAGTTTTGGTAAAAAAACACTACTTATATTACATGAAAAAGAGATATAAGACATTGTTAGTTGTATTGCAACAGAATATATTGCAACAGATACTGTTCCTATAATAGCACCTAATATCAACTGACCTGTTTTCCAATAAATTTGGTCCATTATTGCATTTAAAAATATAAAGAAAGAAAAGAATAAAATTTCTTTTACAAATTTTCCTTCCCATTTATGTAAATGAAACTTTGCCCCAAGTTTAAATATTGAATAATATACATTTGCAGAAAACAAAGCAATATTACAAGTTGTTTGAACTACCACAAGAGCAACGATACTTGCTTTAAAGTGCAGAATAACAAATATTAATAATGGTTGTAAAATAATATTTAAAATATTTGCACATCTTAAAAAAATAAATTTTTCATGTGCTTGTATTATTGCTGAAAAAATATTTCCGGGAACAACTATCATTAAATTAAATATCATTATCCAATAAACATATTTGGCTGTAACAAGTTCTGTAGATGAAAGAGTTTTTGTATAAAATGGAAGTAACACATATAACAAAACAATAGATAGTATTGCTATTAGACAAGAAATTCCTGTATATAATCTTAACATCGTGGCAAGTAAATTTTCTTGTCCTTCAACATCTTTTTTAGCCAACAATTGTGAATAATAACGAATGGTAGTATTAGCTAATCCGAAATCCATTATTGCAAGATATGCAACCATAGAACCAACAAGTTGATATAATCCATACTGTTCTTTACTCAAAAACATAAGCAACATAGGTATATAAACAAAACCTATTATTGCATGTAATCCCATTGATATATAAGATAAAACTACTCCTGCTTTTCGTTGATTCATTTTAATTATCGATTAATTTCTCTACTTCTTTTCCTGCAAGCCATGTTCTTTCTATATAGGCAGGCATAAAGTTTTTATAATGTTCTCTAATTTTGTTTTCATTTTGCATTAATTTTTTGAATGCTTCAACAACTTCTGTTTTTTCTTTTAATTCTTGAACAGGTAGTACATAATCTTTGTAATCACCAAAAATATCTTTTGCTATTCCTTTTGCTTTAACAGAATAGCCAATAACAAGAGTTGGAACTTGTGTTGAATATGCTGCAATGGATGCATGTGTTCTTGCTGCTATCATAAACCTACATTGTGAAATAATACCTTTTAATTGACATGCATTATAAGGTTTATCTATTAAACAAACTCTATTTGTATTCTTAAATTGATTATATAATTTTGTTAATGGTTCTAAATCATTATTCGTTTTCCAAACAACATGTGGAATTAATGCTATATTCATATTAGTAGTACCTATTATATAATTAATTAACTCAACAAAATTCTTATAAGAAATATTTTTTCTCTTTTCCAAATCTTGAACTACTGGACTTAAATTTAATCCTACTGTGTTATTTGGTATAAAATTATTCGGTAAATCTGTAGGAATTTCTTTATCAAGTAAAAATGCAGGATCTGGAAACAAATGTGTATTTCTATTTATCCCATTTTCAATTAAAGTATTATAAGTTAAACTTTCTCTTGTTGTTATCAAAGAATATCTTTTTAAATCTTCTTGTAAAGATTTATTTCCTTTTATATATTTAGGTTCTATTGAACAACCAAACAAAACAGTTTTTTTATTTCTTTGATTTAATTCTTCATTTATAAATGCCGCCAAAGACAAATTACCATAGTAACAATATATATCTCCTCCTATTGATAAAAAAACATCATTTTCTTTTTCTAATAAATTCTTAAATTGATTATATTTTTTTTCTCTATCAAAAAAACATTTTCTATTTGTTGTTCCAAACAATTTCCTTTTAATATGTTTTAATATAGGAAAAAGTTCTTTTATTCTTTTTTTTATTTTTTGTGTTATTGTAAACTTATATAACTTACAAACATTTATTTCCTCTATTTCAACTAAATAACCTAAACCATAAAAAATATCTTCCTTTTCATTAAAAGAGAATAAAAAGCATTTATTATCTTTTAATATTTTAACTATGGAACGACAAATTGCTTCACAACCATGATTTGCACTTCCTGCATGCTGATATAAAACTATTTTATTCATAAGTTCCCCAACAGTATTATATTTTTATAACCATTTAAATAAAAACGACAAAGATTTTTTTAAAAAGCGTCTAATTTTAAACAAATATTCAGCATATTTTTCTCCTATCAAAGATATTACAAATTGTCTTATTCTATTTTTTTTATAAGTATCTTCTCTTATCCAAGAAGCCGCATACCAATGAATACTATATGCTATATCATTTTTGATGGAAAAATTAGTTTCTTTAACTTTTGGTGCAAAATAGTTACTTGGAAAAACTTCTATATTTTGCAATGTCTGTCTACTATCAATCATTTCTAATCCATAACTATTAAGTAAAACATTTGTTAACATTACAGGAGAAGTAACAAAAGTATTTTTCCAAGATTTTATTATCTTAGGATAAATTTTATGTATCTGCAAAATTTTTTCATTTAATTGTAATGGCAAATTATTATATAAATCAAGAACATCAAGAAAAACTTTATTATTCTTCTCACCACCAATAACTAACCCCGGATTAACAAAATTAGAATTTTCAAAACCACAAAAAGCAGAATATTTAAGAAAATCATCAAAAGATTTCAAAACTTCAACATCTGTATCAAAAAATAATCCCCCATATTGATATAAAACATCAAATCTCATATAGTCACTTACAAATGCCCATTTTTTTTGTTTGTAAGCATTTTTCATAAAATTATTTTTTTCACAATCATAATTTTGTTCATTCCATAACTTTATTTCATATTCAGGCATAATTTTATGCCAGCTATCAATACATTTTTTTGCTAATGGTGTTAAAGGATTATTTCCTATCCAGCAATAATGAATAATTTTGGGTATCATATTATTTAAAAATCTCCTTGATAATATTTAATATTCTTTCATTATATTTTATCCATGTATAATTTTTTGCGGTTTCTAAAATATTTTTACTAAACTTTGGTATTTCTTTTTTATTCTCAATAAAATAAATTAAATAGTTTTCTAAAGATTTTTCATCATCATAATCAAAAACAAAACCATTATAACCATTTTCTACCATATCATTTGCTCCCGAATTATTAGAAATAATCAATGGTAAGCCATAAGCAGCAGCTTCTAAACAAGATAAAGATAAACCTTCAGTAAGAGATGGAAAAACAAAAACATCATTTTTTAATAAAAAATGTTTTACATCATCGTGTAAAACATTGCCATAAAAATTAATATTTGTACAATCTTTATACTTTTCGTACAAATTACTATATTTATTAACAGCACCAACAACATCAAAAAAAGCATTATCATATTTTAATTTTGAAAAAATATTTAAAAGATGATGCATACCTTTTCTATAACTAACTTGACCAACATACAAAAATCTAATTTCTTTTAAAGTATTAATTTGTTTTTCTGTAACATCAAAATTTGAACCATAAGGCACAATAAAAATTTGTTTATTGTCCACGCCACAAAAATTCAAACCTTTAGCAACAAATTTTGATGGTGCTAAAAAAAGATTTGTATAATCTATTCCTTCCTTTTCTTTTCTTATGATTTTCTCATTCCAAAATTCAGGAACCTCTTTTTTTAACTCATCATGATTAAACTTTTTCATGTCTTGCTCATAAATATATTTCATATAAGATATTGGTGCATTTGCACAATCACAAATACGTTTTATATTTGGTGCATGTTTCTTTAAATATTCAAAACATTTAGTTTCATTAGTAGAAAAACAAATAACTGCATTTACATTATGTTTAATGGCATATTTTGCAACTTTTATTCCAAAACTATCTGATATTTTTCTATCTAACCAAAGAGAGAATTTTGTGGTAAATTTAAATCTTGAAAGAATAATAACAATTAAAGAAAGGAATGTATAATAAAGAATAACGTCATTATCCTCTATAAATTCACATTTTCTTTTTTTTATCTTTTTGATATCTCTTCCACGAACTAAAAAATGAGCTATTTTCATGGAAAACGAATTTTGCTTATCATATACACAAGTAAAAAATTTATATAATACACCTGCTTTTTTCAAAGCAGTAGTAACTTTATAAGAATGTTGTTGCCCCGGATGAGCGACAATTATTTTATATTTCATAAAAAACCTTTCATTAATATTTCTTTCTACAAGATATTTTTACTATCCAAACAGGAATAAGTAAAAATATTATATACCAAAAATTAGTTGGTGTATATCCTCTAATAATTATTTGTAACATTGCAAAAAGAACTGATACAAAAATTATATTGTTCAATGGACCATCTTTATTTGCCATACAATTTTGTTTTATTTTTCTCATTAAAAATCCAATAATTCCCATATAAAAAACAACTCCCATTAGCCCAAAATCATAATAATATTCTCCAAGATTAGGATATGCTTGTCCACGACCAATATCTGCCCCTATTAAAACATCTAAACCTCTTTCATTACTTTCAACACCTTTATTATTCCATAATATTCTTGGAATTGCTATTAATATTGTTCTTATTATTGTTAATTTTCCGTAACAATAATCGTATACTTCAGGAACAGCCCCCACAATACCATAATAATTTTTATAAATTCTAAGATTTTCCCAAAAAGTAGCATCTACACTTTCTACTATAGTATTAACATTTAATATTTGTAAATCTGCTCCTTTTCCAGATCTAACTGTATCCCTAAATAATGTCATAAATGTTATAATAATAAAAATTATTAAAAATATTTGTATAAGTTTTTTTAAATTTGGTCTTTTATTTGTTCTAACATAATAGTATGCAAAAAAAGTTAGCAATATTTGTATAATAAAAAATCTAAAACCTCTTGTTATTTGTAAATTAATTACAGGAATAAAAAGTAAAAATTTTAATATATTTTTTTTCCCATACTCCCAATATAGCAAAACTGTAGTAGGTAATGAATAAGATAACATAGATAAAAAACCAATATTTAATATTTTCTCTTTAAATTCTATATTTTCTATTCCTCCAAAAAAGCCAAGAGAACAAACATACAATACAGATGCATAACCACTTTTTACCATATAAAATATATTGGTAAACAAACATATAAAATATAAAAACAAACTAATGACTACTATATTTTTTGTATTATATTCATATTCACTATTTATTTTTAATTTATATTTATTTAAATTTATCTCATAAACTATAAAGAAAGCTAAATATCCTATAAAAGCAATAAATGAAGATTTTAATCCGTATTCAAATAACAAATAGCCAAACCAAGAATAACTTCCGATTAAAATATCATAAATTGGAGCAACAAAATATAGAAGAGAATAAATTAAAGATACAAAATATATAGGTTCAAACATATCAAAGCCATACTTACTTTTATGAAAGAGTAAAAGTAACAATATTAAGATAAGATACAAACTATCAAATACGTAATTTAGTAAATATATATTATCCTCATTAAATGGAATAAAATAAAAAAGGAAAATTGAAATTATAAATACTATAAATATATCTAATATCGTTTTATTTTTTTTTGTTAAACTTGACATTTTAAATAAAAATTCCCAAATGATTTTTTACCATACTTTCTATTGTATAAAATTTTATTTTATTTAATGAATTTTGTCCCATTTGTCTATAATCTTCGTTAAATATTTTATTAATTTTCTCTGCTAATATTTTACTATCTTCTATTGGAACAATATAACCATTTACACTATTTTCTACAAGTTCTAAACCCGCTACACATTTTTCTGTTGTTATTATAGGTAAACCTGTTGCCATTGCTTCGTTTATAACAAGTCCCCAAATATCTTCTCTTGTAGGTAACACAAACAAATCTGCAGACATATAATATTTTTTTAATTCTTCTTTAGTTTTAAAACCTACAAAATGTAAATTTGTTAAATTAAATTGTTTTTGTAAATTTAAATATTCTTGTGTAGGATTATCTCCAATAATATAAACGCCTACATTTCTATCAATATTTTGCATAGATTTTATCAAAACATCATAACCTTTTCTATAAATAAATTGACCTACAGATATTATTATTTTATCTTCTTTTAAATTCAATTCTTTTTTTAATTTTAACTTTTCTTGTTCCGTTGGAATTTGTTTCAAAATATTTTGTTCTTTCAAGGATGAAAAAGGATATTCGACAATTTTATTTTTATCAGCACCATAATGAACCAAATATTTTGAGGTTTCTCTACCACTGCTAAACCAACCTGTAGCAGAAGAAAGAAAATACTGCTTTATTTTGTATTTAAACCAACTATCTTGTTTTATTAATCCACCATCAACTTCAATATAAAATGGTATTTTTTTTAATTTTAAATATTGTATTGCAAGCATTGTTGTAGGAGAAGAATAACCGCAAACAACAATTTTATCCCATTTTTGTTTTAATATCTTTATGATATTTAAACAAAAAAATTGATCTGATTTTATTCTAACCCCATTAAAAAAAATAGGATTAAAGTTAAAATTATCTTTGTTTTTCCAATTTTCATTTCTATCCGTAGCAGTTTTACCTTCAAAAGCAACTGTTAAATCGAAATGTTTACCTAATTCATTAAAAAAATCTACTCTGTATGGTGATGGTATATTTGTTAAAAATAATATTTTCATTTTATATCTTCTAATATTTCCAAAAATTTTTTATAGTTACCAACTTCTATGCAACAAGATTTTTCGTCTAGCAAAGTTTCTTTACTACCACCGACATCATAGGTGACAACAGAAGTTCCACATGCTTGGGCTTCCAAATTAACTGTAGGGTAATTATCTTCGTAAGTAGGGTTAAAAAAAACATCACTTGCAGAATAAATTTGTGCTAACTCTTGTGGACTATTTGTTTTTTGTAAACCTAAAATATTTTTAGGTAAAGAATTAATTTGCTTTTGAGTTAAGCCTACTAAAACTATTTTTTTGCTATCATCCAAAATTTTTGAAAGTTCTATAAAATCCTTTAAGCCTTTTCTATAATCCCAAACACTTGCTACACCTAAAATTATCTTTTTATTTTCCAAACCATATTTTTTTCTAAAATCACTTGGTGTTGGTTTAAAAATACTTTTATCTATTGTATTATAAATAACTTCTACAGAATATTCTTTTAAAAAACTCTGTTTAACTAAATTGGCAAGCCATTTTGACGGTGTAATTAAAGTAAGATTTTTTAAGCCGGTAAACAACTCTTTTTTCTTTTCAAAGTTTTGTTTTGAATTATCTTTAAATAAACTTGCAGGATACATTTTCTTCTGCGGACAATTTTGACATTCTGTTTGCCACTTATTACATTTAGCAAATGTAAAGTATGAACAATGCCCGGTAAAAGGCCAACAATCGTGTAATGTCCATTTTATTTGTATATTCTGATGTTGTTTTAACCAATTAAACAAAAGTTCAATATTAATGTAATAGCCATGTATATTATGCAACCAAATTAAGTTTGGTTTATATTCTTCTACCCAGTTTAAAAACTTTTTTGTTGCATTATATGAGCCAAAGCCATGATTATCAAACAATCTTGATTGCAGTGCATGTAATTTAACATCTAAATTATTACCAATTCTTACGGCATATTTTTGAAATTGTTTTGGAACATAGGAGTTTCTACCATAGGCAATTTTAACTTCGTTGCCCTGCTTTTCAAATTGTTGTGCTAAATCGGTACAGATTCTACCTGTGCTACCGATACCACAAACGGAATTGATTAACAATACTCTCATTCAAAAATACTCCGTATTTTTTAGAAGATTGGATGATTGGAGGATTTGATGATTGGATGCTTAACGACTGAAGATTTGAAGTATTTGAGGATTGGATGATTGGAAGTTCGGTAAAAAAATATTTGTTTCCACCATTCCAGTCTTCTTTTCTTCTAATCTTCTATTCTTATGCAATTCTCCTTCTAATCTTCTACTCTTCTAATCCTCTAATCTTCCGCTTTTAAATCATTTGATTTAAAAGTTGTTCCAAAATTTCAAAATGCTTTTCTTTTGTAAAATTTTCTTTAAAATATTTTCTTGCATTTTCACCGCAAGAACTATATTTTTCTTTATTCTTTATAAAATCCAACATTATATTCGCTAAACCTTCAGTATCGTTATAATCTACTACCAAACCGCAATTACTTTCTTTTATAGTTTGTTGTCCTGCTCCGTTAATTGCAGCTATAACAGGTTTACCTGCAGCCATATATCCTTGCATTTTTACAGGTAAAGTTTCCCCTATTTTATTACTGCCATCCAATGTTAACAAACAAGCATCTGCCAATTTATAATATTTTTCCATATCTGCAAAAGGAACTCTGCCATAAAAAATTATTTTCTTATTTAACTGCTTTTTATTAACAAGTTCTTCATAATGTTTTCTTGCAGAACCATCACCAACTATATGAACCATAAAATTCGGTTCATCTTTTATTTTTTCCACTGCATCAATAAGTGTACCCATATTTTGAACATAACCTATATTACCTGCCCAAACAAAATCCGTTATACCATTATCCGTAGTAGTAAAATCTTTATCTAAATATTCATCTGCTCCGTATTGCGGTAAATAGGTTATATCTTTATTGTATTTGTTAACAGTTTTAATATATTCAATAAAAGTTTTAGATGTTACTGCAACTTTGTCGAATTTAGAGTATATCCATTTACACAATACTTTAACCACTTTAAAAACTATATTTTTCTCTCCTACATTAAAAGCTTTCATACTTTCAGGCCATAAATCCAAACAATAGAAAAATATCGGTTTCTTATATCTGTATTTTAAAACTATTGCAGGTATTGCCATTGTTATAGGTGATACTCCCCAAATATAAATAACATCAAACGGATTAAACTTTTTAAAAGAACAAAATATACTGCCTGTAATAATAAACGACAAATAATTAAAAAATCTCATAATTGCACCATGACGACGTGCAAATATTGGTACTCTCCAAACTTCAACTTTACCTAAATATTCGTGATGTTTTCTAAACCATTTATACTCTTTAGGTACTCTGCTTGTGGCATAGTCCGGCTTTCCTGTTACTATCGTTACTGTATGCCCCCTACTACACATATCTTGAACTATATGGTTAATGTGAAAACTGTCAGGGTAAAAATTCTGACAGACTACTAAAATATTCACAAAAAATACTCCGTATTTTTGGAAGATTGGAAGTATTGGAAGATTGGAGGATTGGAAGTTCGGTAAAAGAAACTATTTGTTTCCACCCTTCTATTCTTCTAATCTTCTATTCTTCTAATCTTCTATTCTTCTGCAGTTCTCCTTCTAATCTTCTACTCTTCTAATCATCTATTCTTCTGAGAAACATGTTCTACATTTTTCTCCAAACTACTCTATTTACAATATTCGTATAACTTTGAATAATTTTTACTACTTTGCTTGAAACATTTTCGTCTATATAATCCGTTACAGGTATAGGAAAATCTTTTTGTTTATTCATATTTACCGCAACTTCAACGGACTGTAACAACGATTTTTCATCTATTCCTGCCAACACAAAACAAGCTTTTTCAAGTGCTTCCGGTCTTTCGGTAGATGTTCTTATACATACTGCAGGAAAAGATTTACCTATAGAAGCAAAGAAACTACTTTCTTCCGGTAATGTTCCGCTATCAGAAACAACTGCAAAAGAGTTTAATTGCAAACAGTTATAATCATGAAAACCTAACGGTTCGTGTTTAATAACTCTTTTATCCAACTTAAACTTTTTTTCTTCTATCTTTTTAGCACTTCTCGGATGGCAAGAATACAAAATCGGCATATTATATTTTTCTGCCAATTTATTTATTGCATTAAATAACGATAAAAAGTTTTTATCCGTATCTATATTTTCTTCTCTATGTGCAGAAAGCAAAATATATTTTCCTTTTTGTAATTTTAGTTTCTTTAGTATATTACTTTTCTGTATTGATTTTAAATTACTATGCAAAACTTCTGCCATTGGGCTACCTGTTAAGTATGTTCTTTCTTTAGGTAATCCGTTTTCTATTAAGTATCTTCTTGCATGTTCGCTATAACAAAGGTTAACATCACTGATAATATCTACTATTCTTCTGTTAGTTTCTTCAGGTAAACATTCATCTTTACATCTGTTACCTGCTTCCATGTGGAATATAGGTATATGTAATCTTTTTGCTCCTATTGCAGATAAACAACTATTTGTATCGCCCAAAACTAAAAGTGCATCCGGGTTAATTTTTGCCATTAATTCGTAAGAACTTGCAATTATATTACCCATAGTTTGCCCTAAATCTTTACCTACGGCATTAAGATATATTTCCGGGTCTTTAAGATTTAAATCTTTAAAAAATATTCCGTTTAATGTGTAATCATAATTTTGCCCTGTATGAGCTAAAACAGTATCAAAATATTTTCTACACTTTTTTATAACTTCGGAAAGACGAATTATTTCAGGTCTTGTTCCGACGATGATAAGCAACTTTAATTTACCGTTATTTTTAAACATATTTACTCCTTTAAAATTCCTACGGAATTTTGAAGATTGGAAGTATTAGAAGATTGGAGGATTAGAAGTTAAGTCGTAAAAATCACTCTGTGATTTTTCTGCTTTTTATAGATTCCGGATCAAGTTCGGAATGACAAATTTTTCTCTAATCTTCTACTCTTCTATTCTTCTAATCTTCCAAATTGTTGCCGAGCAACAATTTGGCCGGCTTCAATTTTCATCATTGCAGGAATTTTATTCTCTGCTTTTACCATTGCACCTATACAAACATGTACAAATTCATTTAATACACAATCGTGATCTATTACCGAACCACAATTAACTATACAACCTTGTTTTACTATACAATCAGTATTTATTACAGATTTAGGTAATACAACTACACCTTGCTCTATTTTCGCTGTAGGACTTATATATGCACTACAATGAATAACAGTTGGAATATTTATATTTTCCTGTTGTAAAATTTTAAACCATTTTGCTCTTACTTCGTTATTTCCGAAAGCAGGGTACATATCCGTATTTTCTTCTTTAAACTTCATAAAATCATTGCATTTACCGAGTATATATTTACCTGTTTTTGTATCATCTAAAAAACAAATTTGGTTATAAGTTTTATTTTGTTGCAAAATATCTGCTAATGTTTTTGCATAACCGCCTGCGCCTAAAATGATTATTCTTTTACTGTTCATTGTTGCACCTTCTCGAAAAAAGTGTCGGGCTTGTTTGGATTAAACTGTTCGTTTGCCCACATAAGAGTAACAAGATTTTCGCTATTCGATAAATTTATAATATTATGAGTATATCCCGGCAACATATGAACGGCTTGTATATTTTCACCGGAAACTTCAAATGTTAAAATTTCATCCGTACCGATTCTTCTTTGTTCTATTCTTGCTTTACCTGAAACAACAATAAAAAATTCCCATTTTGTATTGTGCCAATGTTGCCCTTTTGTAATACCCGGTTTTGAAATATTGACGGAAAACTGACCTGAATTTATTGTTTTTAAAAGTTCTGTAAAACTGCCTCTATCATCTGAATTTGTTTTCAGTGAGAAACAAACTTCTTCTTTAGGTAAATAAGACAAATAGGTTGAATATAACTTTTTAGCAAATGAATCGTTAGGTATTTGTGGCATTTGTAATGTTTTCGGTTGTTGCTTAAATTGGTTTAACAAATCTACAATTTCGCCCAATGTTGCTTTATGTGTTGTAGGAACATAACAATATTTATCGTCAACACTTCTGTGTTCTTTATTTTCCAAAGCATTAAACATTTCTTCAACCAAATCATCTATATACAGCAGTTCCAATTCGTTGTTAGGGTTACTTACAGTAATTGGCAAATTTCTTGATATGTTATAACAAAAAGTTGCAACTGCCGAATTATAGTTAGGTTTACACCATTTACCGAATAAGTTCGGAAAACGATAAACCAACACTTTTGTATTTGTTTCTTTAGCATAATTAAAGAACAGTTCTTCCCCTGCAAGTTTAGATTTACCATATTCGGAGTTTGCAAACCTACCTTGTAATGTTGCTTGTATTGAGCTTGAAAGCATTACGGGACATTTATTGTTGTATTTTTTTAAAGTATTCAATAATTGTTCTACAAACCCGAAATTACCTTGCATAAATTCACTTTGTTCTTTAGGACGGTTAACTCCTGCCAAATTAAAAACAAAGTTACAATTTTTACAGAATTCGTCCAGTTTTTCTTTTGGAGTATCAATATCGTATTCGTAAATTTCTTCTATTTGAATATTGCGAGTTTTATTAGTACCGTTCTGTATTGTTCTCAAATTCGCCACTAAGTTTTTACCTACAAAGCCGGAGGAACCGGTAACTAAAATTCGCAAAGCGGTTGAAGAGTTGAATGGTTGAATGGTTGAAGGGTTATTTTCCATTAACTCTCCTTATTTGTGAATTTCTAAAAGAATTTATTTGTCTCGATAAACTTTCTATTTTTTCTCTTATATTAAAATAATCTTTTTCTTTTATATATTTTAATTTTAAAGCTATTGTTATCTGATTTAATACTTCCATTAAACTACCATAAGATATTTCTGTAAATCTTGATTGATCTTTTAATGATTGTTTCGCAGAACCTTCCGCAATATTTGAAGGAATAGAAACTGCAGCTCTTCTTAATTGAGAAACTAATCCAAACTTTTCAACATCAGGAAAACTTTCTGTTATTTTATAAATAACTTCTGCAAAATCTATTGAGTTTTTCCATACATCCAATTTCTCAAATGCAAATATATGTTTTTCTTTATTCATATCCTTCATCCTTTAAACTATTAAACCTTTAAACTGTTCAACCTTTCAATGCCTCTTTCACATAGTCTGTAGTTAGGAGTTTGGCGACTGTGCCTTCAACATCCAATCTGTTGGTGTTGTGACTTGTATATGCTTCATCTGCCATTGTATGAACTTCACCTTTAATCATAAATTTATCGTAATTAAGGTCTCTGCTGTCGGCACAAACTCTAAAATATTTTCCCATATCTTGGCTTCTTAATTTTTCTTCTCTTGTCATTAAAGTTTCGTACAATTTTTCGCCATGTCTCGTACCGATAATATGAGTTTCTGTTTTACCGAAAAGTTGTTGAACTGCTTTTGCTAAATCCCCTATTGTTGAAGCATCTGCTTTTTGTATAAATAAATCTCCCGGATTTCCGTTTTCAAAAGCGAATTGCACAAGAGAAACTGCTTCATCTAAATTCATTAAAAATCTTGTCATATCGGGATTGGTTATTGTTATAGGTTGCTTATTTTTTATTTGGTCTATGAATAATGGTATAACAGAACCTCTGGAGCACATTACATTGCCGTATCTTGTACAACATATAACTGTTTTACCTTGTTCTGCTGCAACTCTTGCATTTGCATAAACTATTCTTTCCATCATTGCTTTTGATATTCCCATAGCATTTATAGGATATGCTGCTTTATCCGTAGATAAACAAACTACTCTTTTTACATTACATTCCATTGCTGCATGCAACATATTATCTGTTCCGATAACATTTGTTCTAACTGCTTCCATAGGGAAAAATTCACATGAAGGAACTTGTTTTAATGCTGCAGCATGAAAAACAAAATCCACGCCGTTCATTGCATCTTTTATTGCTTTTGCATTTCTAACATCTCCGATATAGAATTTAACTTTATTAGCATAATCCGGATATTTTATTTGTAAGTCATGTCTCATATCATCCTGTTTTTTTTCGTCTCTCGAAAAGATTCTTATTTGTGCTATATCACTTGATAAAAAATGTTTTAAAACTGTGTTACCGAAACTGCCGGTACCACCGGTAATCATTAACGTTGCACCTGAAAAATTCATAAAAAACACTCCGTTGTTTTAGTTGAAAAGTTGAAGAGTTGAACGGTTGAATAGTTTAACTACTAACAACTTAACAACATAGATTGTCTTAAATTGTTCCAACAACAAAAACAGCAAACAAAATTATGTAAATTCAGTTTAAATTAATCCGACGACAAATATATACTATTTATTATACCTTTTTTGTATATATTTTGCAATTAAAACAGATAGAAAAATCAACAAAAATAAGCGTGGGAACGACTGTTGAAAAGTTGAACAGTTGAAGGGTTGAAGGGTTTAACGGCAAAGACTGAACGGATGAGGCATGGAGGCATTGATGCATAGAGGCATGGGAACGACAGAAGATTGGAAGATTAGAAACGACAAACAGAAATTAAAATTTTGTTGTTTCAATAAAAAGTTTTTAGTGCTATAATATAAGAAATAAAGAGGATATTATGAGAATTGTATTTTTATTGTTGGATTTTGCAGTTTTCTTTGCAATAACGGCTTTTGTTACAACCGTTCGTTCTGAAACCGGTTTATGGGATGTTTTATTCTTCGTAGATAATTGTAAGGTAATGTTACCTGTATTTGTATTAAATGTAATATTACTTTTAATTTTTTCTTTCTATGATTTACAAAAATCTCATAACAAAAATACCGGTGGTGGAATTGCAAGTATATTTTTTTCTTTTATAATCGCATTTATTACATCTGCCGCGGGAATATATTTCGGTTCAATTCTTTTTAATACTACTACACCAAGAACCAACTTATTATTAATTTTGTTAATTTTTTATGTTTATGTATTTTTATCGAGAGAGCTCTACAGCGGATTACATTTTTCTCAAATAAATATTATTACTTTGGGAAACAGCAGAACTTTAAAAAGAATTAGAAAAACTTTAAATCCTATGCCTCAATATAAAATAGTTTATAATTTAAATAATATATCCGAAATACCGGAAAAATTGGATATAATAGATCTTGATTTTGTATTGGTATCCAACAAGTTATTAGAACAAGACCAAAATACGGCAAATATAATTTTTGATAAATTTGTTTCCAAGGGTGTTATTTGTTTAACGGATTTGGATTTTTTTGAGACTCTTTTTTTTAGAATACCGAAAGAAACTTTAAAAAATATAACTTGGTTAATAAAAGATGTAAATTTAAAACCGAAATATTTTATATACGATGCAATTAAAAGATTTTTTGACATTTTATTTTCACTTTGTTTAGTACCGATATTTTTGCCGATAGGAATATTTATTTATTTGTTAATTTTAGTTTTTGACAGACAAAAACCTTTATTCTTTCAAGAAAGAATCGGTATGGAAGGAAGAACAATACAAATATGTAAATTTAGAACAATGGTTAACGGAACAGAAAAGCCGACAAAATTAGGTAAAATTTTAAGAAAATTCAGATTAGATGAAATTCCCCAACTTGTAAATATTTTAGACGGAAGTATTTCTATTGTAGGTCCGAGACCTTTACAATATGAAGATAACGAATTATTGAACAAATATGTGCCTGCACATAAACTTAGAAGTATTGTAAAACCCGGATTAACCGGTTGGGCACAGCTTAACTTTAAAGCACCATGCAACTATTCCGTAGAACAGATACCTGCATTTGAAAGTGAAGAAGAGAAAAACAAGTATTTTAATGATGCTTTTGTAAGGTTGGCTTATGATGTTTGGTATATAAAACATTTCTCTTTTTCCTTGGATATTGAAATTATTTTGAAGACGGCGAAGAGGGCGTTTGTTAAAGACAAAAGGTTAAGTGAATAAAAGTGATTTATCACTTTTATTTATATCGACCTTAACCTTTTGGCTATAATTTCACAACTAACTCAATCGAGTACTTCTAAGTAAAATTTTTCTTTATATCGAATAAATATTTTGAACTACACTTTTGTATTTTAAAATCTTATGTACCGTTTCACTTATGTACACCGCAATTTTAAAATAC
>Ga0256407_10004404_pt1 | contig 23554 bp, 15 predicted proteins | sample RumenRJG_04DNA_FD_193489 | JGI IMG/M metagenome (GOLD analysis project Ga0256407, IMG submission 193489) | Bovine rumen microbial communities from Lethbridge, Alberta, Canada - RJG_04 | ecosystem: Host-associated > Mammals > Digestive system > Stomach > Rumen | place: Canada: Alberta... | reverse complement strand
GCCCGCTTGCCGCGCGTCTGATCCGGCGCTTGGCTGCCGCGTGTCGCGCGCGCGTTTCGGGACGGCTACGAAATCGGGAAGTTGAGAGACTTCGTTCATGTCGAGCGTCGGATACTCCGGATAACGATTGCCGTAGTCGTTCGTACTCGGTTCGGTGCGGAGCAAGTCGCCGCCGGGATAGAGATTTTCGTCGATTGACGTTCGCGGTTTGCCGTTGGCGGGCGCTTTTGCGGCGTTTCGGACGCGCGAGACGCCGCTCTTCCTCGTTGAAGAGCCGTTTGAACCGTCGGTCGACGCTTCGTCGAGTTTAGCGGAGAGGCGTTCGTTTTCCGCGAGCGCGTCGCGAAGTTCAAACTGAAGCCGATAGATTTCGTCTTCGAGTTGACGGCGTTCGCCGATGAGAATCGATTCGTTTATCTGATATTGACGCGGCGTCGTGCAACCGCTCGTCGCCGCGACGCAGAAGAGCGCCGCGCCGATCAGCGCGCCATATCTGTTCCATCGTGAAATTTTTGAGTTCATCGAAACGTCCTTTTTCGAGTATTTTTAGCGCGCGCTTCCATACGCGCCGAATCCGAAGAACGGAAACGTCGTTTCCGTTTTTCCAGAATTTCGACCCGAGTCTAGCAAAAAAAAACGGCGGCTCCAATGACAATTTTGACCCGAGGGAAGGGCGTTTTCCTTTTTTTATTAGTTTTTTCAAAAAGAACGGCGCGCCCCGCGACGATTTGCGCGAAACACGCTGTTGGGGCAGATTTGGTTAAATGAGCGACGTTCAAAAAATAGAAAAGGACGCCGGACCCCGACGGTCCGACGTCCAAGAGATCGGGAACGAGGAAGCTCGTTCCACGCCGCGTTATTGGGCGAGAGTCGAAACGACGCTGTCGACGATACCGTAATCGCGCGCTTCTTCCGCCGACATGAAGTTGTCGCGATCCGTGTCGCGCTGGATTTCTTCAAGCGTTCTTCCCGTGTGCTTGATCAAAATATCGTTGATCTTGCTCTTGATGAATCGGAACTCCTTCGCGTGAATCATGATCTCTTCGGCGGTTCCTTCCATTCCGGCGAGCGGCTGATGGATCATGACGCGCGAGTTCGGGAGCGCGAAGCGTTTGCCCGGCGCGCCGGCGGTGAGGAGCACGGCGCCCATCGAAGCGCATTGACCGATGCAGTATGTCGCGACGTCGCAACTGATATACTGCATCGTGTCGTATATCGCCAAACCCGCGGTGACGCTTCCGCCGGGCGAGTTGATATAAAGATGCACGTCCGCCTTCGGGTCGACGGATTGAAGATAGAGAAGCTGGGCGACGATCGAATTCGCGCTTTCGTCGGTCACCTGGGTTCCTAGGAAAATCACGCGATCCTGGAGCAGGCGGCTATAGATGTCCATCGCGCGCTCTTCGCGGCCGTTTTTGTCGATAACAATCGGGATAAGCGACATTTACGATTCCTTATGTTCAGTGTTCGAGATCATAACGAGGATCAAGCGCGTTCTCAGACGAGTTCGCCTTCCGTCGACGGCGCTTTAAAGAGGATGTTGTCGACGAGTCCATACTCTTTCGCTTCCGCAGCGGAGAGGTAGAAGTCGCGGTCGACGTCCTTGGCGATTTGTTCGACGGACTTGCCGGAGCATTCGGAGAGAATCTCGTTGAGCGTCTGACGATCTTTGAGAATCTCGTTGGCTTGGATTTCGACGTCGGAGACTTGTCCGCCGACGCCGCCCCAAGGCTGGTGAATCATGACCTTCGAATGCTGGAGCGCGTACCGTTTCCCCTTCGTTCCCCCCGCGAGCAAGATGGCGCCGCCGCTTGCGGCGAGCCCGACGCAGTAAGTGGCGACGGGGCAGGAAAGAATCTTCATCGTGTCGTAAATCGCAAGGGTCGCGCTCACGCTGCCGCCGGGCGAGTTGATATAGAAATTAATGTCCTTGCGACGATTGACGCTTTGAAGGTATAGAAGCTTCATCACGACTTCGTTCGCGGAAAGGGTCGAAATCTCGCCTTGAAGGAAGACGATGCGGTTCTCAAGCAGAAGATCGCCGAGAGTCATATTTCGCTGACGCTGATAGTCCTGATAACCGGCGTTCATTGATGGTCGTTGTTCGTAAGACATAGGTTCTTTATGTATAAACGGAGCCTGTCTTCCTCGTCGGAAGACGTCGTGACAGGAGAACGCGTCGTCCAAAAACGCTGGCGCCGCGCGTTCCCACGCGCTTTTGCTAAAACGTCAATTCGAAAGCAAAAGCGGCGCCAAAAATAGAGAAACGCCGCGTTTCCACGACGCTTCCCTTGTTTTAACGACGAACCCGCGTTAGCGTAGGTTCGACGTGGCGATTGAATCTCACTTGACGCGGCGGAGCATGATGCGCGCGTCGGCGACGGAGCAGCCCTTGCCGTCCTCATGGACGATCAGCGGGTTAATGTCGCATTCGGCGATTTCCGGATGATTCACGAGCATCGTCGCGAAGCTCAGGAGCGTCGCTTCGAGTTTGGCGACGTCGCACTTCGGCGCGCCGCGGAATCCGTCGAGCATCTTGAAGGTCTTGATCTGGCGAACCATGCGGTACGCGGAGATCTTCTGCATCGGGGCGAGGCGGAACGCGACGTCCTTCCAGAGTTCGGCGTAGGTGCCGCCGTGGCCGATCATGACGAGCGGACCGAATTTCGCGTCGCGATTGCACCCGAGGATGACCTCGACGCCCTTTTCCGCCATCTGTTCGATCAGGATCGAATCGATCTTGGCGCCGGGGACGTTCTTCTCGACGTTCTCGTAAATCTTCGCGAACGCCGCGCGCGCCGCGTCGGGACCTTCGACGTTCAGAATGACGCCGCCCGCGTCAAACTTGTGCTTGACGTCGTCGGACATGACCTTCATGACGACCTTGGCGCCGATCTTGGAGACGATTTCGGCGGCTTCGTCGGCGGTCTTGGCGACGCCGCTGGCGAGAAGCGGGAGATTGTAGCATTCGAAGATCGAACGGCAGTCGGCCTGAGTCAGGTATTTCTCGTCCGCGTCGCCGAGGTAGTCGGCGACGATCTTCTTCGCCTTTTCGACGTCGCACGCGGCGGCGTCGGGATATTCGCGGTCGGTCAGAGCGCGGAATTCGGCGAGCTTAACGTAAGCGCCGAGCGCGTTGACCGCGTCTTCCGGGAACGTGTAGTTCGGAACGCCCTGCGAAACGAGCGCGTCGACGCCTTCGGCGACGGCGGAGGCGCCCATGAACGCGCAGACGACCGGCTTGCCCGCGGCTTTAATGACGGCGGGAAGGTCGCGTCCGATGTTGTCGACGTCGGTCATCGACTGGGGCGTCAGCAGGACGAGACCCATGTCGACGTTCGGGTCCGCCATGATGAGTTCGGTCGCGATCTGGTAGCGGTCGCTGTGCGCGTCGCCAAGGACGTCGACCGGGTTGCGGAGCGACGCGGCGGAGGGCATCGACTCGGCGAGTTTCGCCTTCGTTTCGTCGGCAAGTTGCGCGAGCTTAAGACCGGCGTTAATCGCCGCGTCCGTCGCCATGATGCCGGGGCCGCCCGCGTTCGTGATGATCGCGAGGTTCTTGCCCTTAGGCTCGGGCTGCGTCGTATAGAGCGCGGCGCGGTCGAAGAGCTGGGAGATCGTGTCGACGCGCTGGACGCCCGCCTGCGTGAAGAGCGCGTTGTAGACCGCGTCGGAACCGGCGAGGGAGCCCGTGTGGCTGCTGACCGCCTTGGCGCCTTCGGCGCTGCGGCCGGACTTCAGGCACAGAACGACCTTGCCCTTGTCCCAGAAGATTTTCGACGCGATGTCAAGGAATCCCTTGCCGTCGGCGACGTCTTCCAGATAGAGCGCGATCGCCGCGGTGTTCGGATCGTCCGCGAGGTATTCGAGAAGTTCCGTCTCGTTGACGTCGGACTTGTTGCCGAAGGATACGAACTTGGAGAAGCCCATCTGGCGCGCTTCCGCAAAGTCGAGGACGGAGGTGCAAAGAGCGCCGGACTGCGAGATGAACGCGAGATTGCCCGGCTTGCAAATCTTGGACGCGAAACTCGCGTTGAGTCCGCAGGTCGCGTTGATAACGCCCAGGCAGTTCGGACCGACGAGCGGGATTCCCGCCGCCTTCGCCTTGCGCGCCATCTCTTTTTCAATTTCGGCGCCTTCGTGGCTGACTTCTTTGAAGCCCGCGGAAATGATGACAATGCCGCATACTTTCTTTTCAATCGCCTGATCGACGACGCCGGGTACGAACTTCGCGTTGACGAGTACGAGGACAAGATCGACGTCGCCGGGAATTTCCGAAATCTGCGTATAGGCTTTAAGCCCTTCGATCTCGCCGCCCTTGGGGTTGACGGGATAGATCGTTCCCTTGTAGTCCTTGATCAGGTTGAGAAGGACGTCGTTTCCGACGCCGCCTTTCTTGGCGGAGGCGCCGACGACGGCGACGGATCTCGGGTTGAACATTCTATCGATTTTATCAAAGCGATCTTGCGACAACATTGAAAACCCTTTCAAACGGAGGATAAAGAGCCGCCTGACGCGTAAGCGCGACGGGCGATTAGGCGAGGATCGCGTCTCGTGAGAGACGCGACGTTATGAAGTTACGTCAGGTTATCATTGTCCACTCTTTGGAAAAGTTGACAACCTCGACGACATATTTTTTTCACATTATCTTTTCTCGGCGCCGGAACGCGTTTACGAAGGTCGTCTTGACGGATCGCGCAGACAATCCTCGACGAATTCGCCGAGCCGCCGCATTCCTTCTTCCGTCGAAATCTTCGGGACGAATCCGAGTTCGTTTTTTGCGCGGGTCGTGTCGAACCAGTACGACTTAGCGAGCTGCGTCGCGAGGAACCGCGTCATGATCGGCTCGCCTTTGAGGCGGAGGAACGAATAAATCTTTTCGAGAATCGCGCCGCGTCGCCACGCCGATTCGAAGGAGATGCTCGAACTCACAGGAGGCTCGTGAACGAGCGCGAGAAGCTCGTCGATCCAGCGCCAGCAGTTGATCGGCTTCTCCTGCGCGATATAGTAGACGGAGCCGGGGACGCTTGAACCGGAAACGAGCGCGTCGAACGCGAGTTTGTGGGCGTCGGCGCAGTTGTCGACGTAGATCGTCGCGATCATATTTTTCCCGTCGCCGACGCGGACGAGCCTGCGGGAACGCGAACGCTCGAGCATTCGCGTGACGAGGTGACGGTCGCCCGGGCCCCAGATGAGGTGCGGACGCAGCGCGACGGTCAGGAGCGCGTCCTCGCGAGTTGAATCGCGACGCGACGGCGCAATTTCGACGCGCGGATCGAGTCTTCGGAAATTAGCGGGCGAGAAATCGAGACCGCCGAAATCGTAATCGTCGGTCCAAGGAGCGTAATTCGCGGCGCGGACGATTTGTTCCGAGACCGCTTTCGTCATCTGATACCAGCAGAGAAAGCGCGGCGCGTAAGGGGTCGACTCGTCGATCCCCTCTTGCGATTCGACCGTGTTGGCGACGCACTGCGTGCTCGTGTAGACGAGCCGCCGTACCTTTTGTTTGAGACACGCGGCGACGACGTTGCGCGTTCCGAGAAGGTTTGTTCGATAGTACGGGGTCGGATCCATGACGACGCTGGGAAAGGCGGCGACGTGAAAAACAGCGTCGCACCCTTTAACGGCGGCGTCGACGTCTTCAAACGAGTCGAGATTTCCCTGACGCTGTTCGACCCCGAGCTTGGCAAGCTCAGGATGCGCCCTTCGACTGAACGAGACCGGTTCGATTCCGTCGTCGAGGAGACGTTGAACGAGGCGACTCCCTAAAAAACCGCCGCCGCCCGTGACTAACGCTTTCATCGATTATCTATCTCAAAGTTTGAACTGACGTTTGGATCACGAAAACAAGGAACGCCGCCGCGTCTGACGCCTATTTGAATCGCCCCGTCGTTAGAAGGACGAGGTCGCGTTTGAATCGTCGTAAGCGGAGAAGTCGTCGAATCCTTCTTCGTCATAGCCTATGTCGCTGTCGTTTCCTTGCGCGATATTGGAGAAGAGCGTGAACTGGCTCTTCCAGACGAGTTTGACGTCCCCGATGGGGCCGTTGCGTTGCTTAGCGACGATAATTTCCGCAAGTCCGCGCAAATTCTTCTCTTCTGCGTCTTCTCGTGTATGGTAATATTCCTCGCGGTGGACGAACATGACGACGTCGGCGTCCTGTTCGATCGCGCCGGATTCGCGCAGATGGCTCAAGCGCGGACGGTTGTCTTTTGACATTTCCGTCATGCGGTTGAGCTGAGACAAGCAGACGACGGGAACTCGCAACTCGCGCGCGAGAGCTTTAAGACGTCGAGCTATTTTCGCGACCTGCTCTTGGCGCGGGTCGAGCGAGTTGTCCGGCTCGATGAGTCCGAGATAGTCGATAATAACGAGCCCCAGACCCTGTTGACGTTTAAGGCGTCTCGCGATCGCGCCGATTTCCGCGACCGTGCGCGACGGCGAGTCGTCGATGTACAGCGGCGCGGAACTTAGAGCGCTCGCCGCGCGGTTGAATTTCTCCATGTTTTGCGGGGAGAGATTTGAACGTAATCTTTCGCTCGGGATGTGTCCGCGGGAGCAGAGCATACGAAGCGCAAGTTCCGTCTTCGCCATTTCCAAGCTGAAGAAGAGAACGGGGATATGACGCTCGACGGCGACAAAATCGGCGATATTGGTCGCGAAGGCGGTTTTACCCATCGACGGACGCGCGGCGATGATGACGAGTTCGGAGGGATGAAGTCCGCCGATAATCGCGTCGAGGTCATAGAAGCCCGTCGAAACGCCGTCGGTCTTGCCGTCGGCGCGAAGATCGATAAGGTGGAAGACGTCGGTCATGAGGTCTTGCATCGACTGCAACGCGTTCGCCGATCGCGCGTCGTTGACCGCAAAAATCTTTTCTTCGGCGTTGGCGATAAGTTCGCGCGCCTGAATTTCCGGCGCGTAGGCGTCGTTGAGTATCTCTTCGCAGGCGTCGATTAAATTGCGCCGCGTCGCGTTCTGCGCGACGATATTGGCGTAATGCGTCGCGTGCGCGGTGATCTGAACGCTCTGCATGAGTTCGGCGAGATACGCTTCGCCGCCGATCTCTTCAAGCTGATTTGTCGCGCGCAACTGTTCGACGAGGAGCGTCAGATCGACGCTGGAGGACGCCGCGGTCATATCGAGAAGACAGCGATAAATGCGACGATGTTTGTCGAGATAAAAATCGTCGGGGCGTATAATCGTCGCGACGTCGTCGCAGAGTTTCGGATCGAGTAGGATCGCGCCAAGAACGCCGCGTTCCGCGTCGATATTGCGCGGCATGGCGCGCTCGATAGAACCGCCGTCAGACGACTTCGAGGGCGTCGTCTTTCTTTTCTTCGGAGGATTGTCCGCCATGCCGATCCGCCCTGCTCAAAACCGATATTTTACAATTTGTTAGAATCAACGCTAAAATGACCGAGAACCTTCCGTCGGTCGCGACTTCCGCCAATTATACTCGCCGAGTGGACGGCGTCTATGGGAAGTCAGTCGCTCTTAGAGGAGGACGGCGATCGCGCGCCGAATCGTCGTCGGCGTTTATCGTTTCTCATTGCCGATCGATATTCCCATGAGCCCGACGACCACTTCTTGCGACATGCAGTGCAGAACGACTTTTTCGACGGGCTGATTCTCTCGCAAACGCGCGGTCGTCAGCATGGCGACGCAGTTTTGACCCAGCGTTACCGTCTGAGGCAGTTTGGCGGGGAGGCAGAATCGACCCGTTTCGGACGTGTAATACGAGCGGCTCGCTTGTCCCGGCGCGGTCGCGTGACCGTCGATGGGGCAGAGGTTCCTGTAGTTTACGGGGGGAACCAGCCGGATTTCGTCTTTTAAACCGTCGCCGTACCATATCTCAAGAACCGCGTTCTCGATATGGCATTGCATGATGTTCGTCGAGCCGCAGATCAAAAAGGCGACGGCGTCTCCTTGCGCGCCGCCCGTCGGAATCGTTATCTCGTCCGGGTAATTGTCCCAGAGCGAAACGAACGCGATATTCTTCGGCTCGTCCTTCATGGTGAAGCGCGCGCCTTGCGGCGTGGTCAGGACGTCGCCGTCTTTCATCGATTCGACGGCGTCGAGAGCAGGGCAGGGCGTCGATATTTTAAGACGCTCGTGAAACTGACGATTCGCTTCTCTCGCGTCGACGAAGTCGCTTTCGTTTCCGAGCGTAAGGTCGAGTTCGCGCTGCGAGTTCGTCTTCGCGAGCAAGACGTAGGAACCGTCCGCGTCAAAACGACCCTGTTGCAAGGGCGCAAAACCGTCGTCAACGCCCCAAGATAAAAGCTCGGGACGTCCCGACGCGTCGTAAGCCCAGTCCGCGTTTCCGTTAAGGTCTTTCGGATCGCCGTAGAACCATTCGATCGCGTCGCCCTGTTCCATTCCTTCGACGCTGAGATTCACGACGAACCCGTCCGGTCCCGACGGCAGTACGGTCAGAGAAACGCGCGCTCCGGGCAAGGACGAATCCTCCATTTCCCACCGCGCCTCGTCCGCCCGAAAGGAAAACGTCACGTCGGAGAATTGATCTAATCGCAAGCGCTTGCCTTGGCGTTCAAAGACAAAATAAACCGTCCCGTACAGCCGAGAGTCCGCCGCCATCCTAACGATCGGCTTGTCGCCGGTCAGAAGGAAAGCTCTCGACTGTCGAAGATACAAGGGGCGATTGTTATATCTCGGCAAGTTGCGACCGACGATCCATCCGTCTTCCACGCGATAGGGGGGGGGGCGTCGTTATCCGCCAGCGCGTCCGCGTTTTGCGTCAAGAAACATGGCGCTAAAATGAGCAAGAATAAAAATCTGAGCGTTTTCATTTTTGCATTCGGGGTTGCGCGGTTGGCGTTATACAGGTCGTCGTCCAAACGATATCGTTGTTTTACGTTGGCATTATAATTGCGGATTACGGCGATTGCGACGTCGAATCGCGATTTAGAGCGGTTTCATGTCGGTTTTCACTATGTTGTATCTGCGGCGAAGGTTGCGAGATATTCGTTCGCGAGCGTCAACTGACCGACCGCGAGCGTGTTCGCGTCGGTAAGGGGCGCGCTGTTCATATTGTTCAAGTCTGCCCAGCGGCAATCGGCGGATAGATGAAGCGTTCGTTCCTTCCCGCCAATCTCGACCGACAGAAGTTCCTTCCTTCCTTCGCGACCGACTCGATTCCGTTTGCTTCAACAAGAGCGCTAGTATACATTATTGTATCGATTCGCTCTAGACTTGTGGGCCTCTGGATGAGCCTTTTTATATTCTTCTTTGTTTTTGATAAGACGACTTTTTTTCTGCGCCTGCGATTCTTCCAGCGTCGGAACGTTCGTTTCCAGAACCGTTTCGCCGACCGGAACAGGTTTTAACTCGTCTAAATGACCCGTCTTTAGCGAAAAAACTCGTTTGGGCCCCGTTTCCGAATCAATCTCGTAGATATTGACGCCGCCCCATACGTCCGCAGAATGAAAAGGGTTGTCTTTGAGATAACATTTCTCGAAGGTATAGGACGTTACGAGCGTCGAACCGCAGATCGAGTAGTCGATCAGCGGGATATAGCTAGCGTAGTCGTAGTACGACTCGTAGCCGTCCAATTTAAAATCTACAATGTCCTGACGCTCACGTTCACGCTCACGTCCGGAACTATAGTAATTGCGGATTGTTTGAAGGGTGACAGGATCCGCGTCCCTGAGGAACCAATTCGGTTCGGCGACCCTGATTTTGCCATCGTCCGAGGGCTTGACCACCCCCAGTAATTGCATTTTGTCCCTCCAGACGACGTTGTAGCTCCATGGCGATTGAAGACCGACCTCTACTGAATCCGTATAAAACCATCCGTCTGAGTAGGCGTCCTTAGAAGCGTTGGGGTCGAAATCAACGCTGTCGGCAAACGCCCATTTGCCGTTCCGGTTGACGAATTGAAGAACGCCTCCCGGATGCCAGCAATAAATACAGATTTCCTTTTTGTTCAGATCAACCCGGATATCGCCGCTCAGCGGCGTGCCGCGCCTTCGCGCGGAAACCTCTTGGGGTATCGTTTCAGAGAGAGTCTGCCATAATTCCCAGCGATTGTTCTTTAACTGATAAATTGCGTCTTCTTCTATCGTCTCGAAGGAATCGCTGGAAAGAGCTTTCTCCTCCTCCGTCTTGGGACGATCCCAGCGGACAAGCATCAGATCGTCTTTTACATAATATTCTAGCCATGCGTTTCTAGGGTCGACGCCGTTATCGAACGGAGGATAGATCGTCTGACACAGACGGGGCTTTGAATCCGACAGGTCGAAACATTGAAGCGCTCCGCACTTCTGTCCGCTTTTTTGGAATCGATCCATGACCATCAGCTGATCGTTAACAACTTCCACCTGATTAAAGTAACACAGTTCATTTCCCGAAGCCAGAGTATGATGATACTCCCACTGATCGCCCGCTCTTTTAAAGATCAGAACTCTTCTCTGGTGATCCCTCCGAGATTCTAAACTATACGTCATAGGACGTCGTCCTATAACCACGCATAACCATTTGTCGTTGAAGGCGAATGAACGCTTGGCAAGATCGTTTTGCGACCTGTCGTCATTTGTCGGATGAATAGTGTGCAAGCCGTGAAGATACGGTTTCAAATCGATCGTCTGACGAATTCCCCATTCGCCGTTCGTCTTGTCGAGATAGTAAATCTTCCCGTTGGAGACGTATAAAGAACTGCGCAAAATCACGGCGGCGTTGTCGGACGTCCTTACCTGCAAATCTTCCTGCGAATCCCAGTCCGAGTAATCAAACGAGCCGCCGCTGAGAAGAAACGCAAGGACTTCGACGACCGCGACGACGATAAGCCCGACAACCGGCCAAACAAAAAATCGTTTTACAAAATCTATCATTCTCATATCCCCCAGCCAAACCGCGACCGACGCAAAATTAGATTGACTTTGGGTAGAGTCTAGCGTCGACTGGAGCAACCTTCTTTTGGCATAACGTATTGTATTTTCCCATTGAATCGAACCGCGCGGTTTGTTTAGCAAAACGTCGGCGCCCCAAAGCCCTCGTCGTTTTTTACGACGTCCTTAGCCAATATTATAATCGCGTTTCGCGGCGATTGCGACGTCGACGCGTCGACAGCGAGGTTTTGGCGTCGGTTTTTTACCATGTCTGTCCGCAGCGCGAGTCGCGCGGTCACTCAACCGCGTAGATTTCGCGGCGTTCGTCAAACCTTTTCTCAAATCGCCGCTATTTTGTCGCCAGTCGTCGCGTTGATTCTCCCCGCTTGCGCGCCCCGCGCCCCCTGTTAGGGACGGCGCGACGACGTATAATTGACGGCGTATGTTAAGACGCGCGGGGCGCGTCGACGTCGTCTTATGAGAACAGGTGCGAAATGACTGAAAAACTGCCGTATAAAGTCGCGGATATGTCCCTTGCCGATTGGGGACGCAAGGAGATTATGCTCGCGGAAAACGAGATGCCCGGACTGATGGCGCTGCGCGAGAAGTACGGCGCGTCGAAGCCGCTCAAGGGCGCGAGAATCGGCGGCAGCCTTCATATGACGATTCAAACCGCCGTCCTGATCGAGACGCTCACCGCGCTCGGCGCGGAAGTCGCGTGGGCAAGTTGCAATAAGTTTTCGACCCAAGACCACGCCGCCGCCGCGATCGCCGCGACCGGCGTCCCCGTCTACGCGTGGAAGGGCGAGACCGACGAAGAATACGACTGGTGCACGGAACAGACGATCATTTTCCCCGACGGCAAGCCGCTCAACATGATCGTCGACGACGGCGGCGACCTTACGAACATGATTCACCTTCCGAAATTCGCCGACATTATCGGCGGCGTCAAAGGGATCACGGAAGAGACGACGACCGGCGTCCACCGCCTCTATCAGATGCACGCGCGCGGCGAGCTCAAGATTCCCGCGATCAACGTCAACGACAGCGTGACGAAGAGCAAGTTCGACAACCTCTACGGGTGCCGCGAATCGCTCGCCGATGGGATCAAACGCGCGACCGACGTCATGGTCGCGGGCAAGGTCGTCGTCGTCGCGGGCTACGGGGACGTCGGGAAGGGGTGCGCGCATTCGATGCGGTCCTACGGGGCGCGCGTTCTCATTACGGAAATCGACCCGATCTGCGCGCTTCAGGCGGCGATGGAGGGCTTCGAAGTCACGACGATGGACGACGCGTGCGAGCGCGGGATGATCTTCGTTACGACAACCGGATGCTGCGACATTATCTCCGCCGAACACTGCTCGCGGATGCCTAACGACGCGATCGTCTGCAACATCGGGCACTTCGACTGCGAAATCGACGTCGCCGGGCTGGAGTCCTACCCCGGAATCAAGAAGACGCAGATCAAACCGCTCGTCGACCGCTATACGTTCCCATCCGGTAAGAGTATAATTCTCCTTGCGGAAGGGCGCCTTGTGAACCTCGGCTGCGCGACGGGTCATCCGTCTTTCGTAATGTCGAACTCCTTTACGAATCAGGTCTTGGCGCAGATCGCGCTGTGGACCGAAGGGGAAAAATACCCGCTCGGCGTCCACATGCTCCCCAAGAAACTCGACGAGGAAGTCGCGCGCTTGCACCTCGCGAAACTCGGCGTCAAGCTCGAGACGCTCACGCAGAAACAGGCCGACTACCTCGGCGTTCCCGTCGAAGGTCCCTTCAAGCCCGAATTCTACCGTTATTGACGACGGAACCGTTTGCGCGACCGCGCTTGGTCCGTCGCGTCGACGGAGCGGTCGCGCGTGTCGCAACGACGCTAACGCTTTAATTAGAACCGCAGTTGCGGTCAGGAGAGCCTCGTGCCTAATATTCAGCCTTTTCAAGGATTGCGTTACAACCTCGCCCAAGTCGGATCCCTGAGCGACGTGGTCGCGCCCCCCTACGACGTCATCAGTCCCGAGATGCAGGACGCGCTGTACGCGAAACATCCGAACAACGTCGTGCGCCTCATTCTCAACAAGCAGAATCCGACCGACAACGAACAGGACAACCGCTACACGCGCAGCGCGCGGACCCTCAAAGAGTGGAAAGAGTCGGGCGTCCTCGTCAAGGAGCCGAACCCGTCGATTTACGTTTATCATCAGATATTTGAAGCGCAGGGTAAAACGTACGTCCGCAAGGGCTTCATGTGCGGCTGCGAAGCGGTTCCTTTCGGCGAAGGCATGGTCTTCCCGCACGAACTGACGATGAGCGGTCCGAAGCTCGACCGCCTCATGCTCACGACGGCGTGCAAAACGAATTTCAGCCAGATTTTCGGACTCTATCCCGATCCGGAAAACGAGATTCAGAACATTCTGGAAGACGCGGTCGCGGGCGAAACGCCCTTCGAGGCGACGGACGACAACGGCGTGATCAACCGAATGTGGGTCGTCGACGACGCGGAGGTCATTTCCAAAGTCGTCGCGCTCATGGGACCCAAGCCGATCTTCATCGCGGACGGACATCATCGCTACGAGACGGCGTGCAACTATCGCAACCAGATTCGCCAGCAGGGACTGCTGACGTCGGATCATCCGGCGAATCACGTCCTGATGGTCTGCGTCGCGATGGAAGACCCCGGCCTCATCGTCATGCCGACGCACCGTCTTTTCCGCAACGTCCCGGCGTTCTCGCAGCAGGATCTGTTCGACCGGCTCGGCGAATATTTCCGCATCTCGACCGTCGGCGAAGGGTATAACCAAGCGCATAAGGCGTGGGCGGAAATCGAACTCCTCAACGATCAGGGAACGCTCGCGCTCTTCTCCGCGCGCGACGGAAAATGGAACCTGCTCCAGATCACCGACGCGGGGCGCGCCAAGATGGACGAAGTCGCCGCCGATCATCAGCCGGAATGGCGTCAACTCGGCGTTGCGATTCTGCATACGCTCGTGATCGATACGCTTCTCGGGCTCAAAGGACATGAGAAGCCGAAGTACGTCCACGAAGTCTCCGAGGTCGTCGCGAATCTCAAAGCGTCCCCCGAAGAATTCACGCTCGCCGCGCTCGTCATGCCCGCGACCGTCGAACTCATCCAAGAGTGCAGCATGGTGCGCGAACGCATGCCCGCGAAGAGCACGTACTTCTATCCCAAACTGATTACGGGCTTCGTCTTCAAACCTTTGGAATGAGCGAGGAACTCTCCGCAAGGGAAGGGAAGAAACGATGATCGCGATTATCGACTACGGAATGGGGAATCTCCGAAGCGTCCAGAAGGCGTTTGAGCGGCTGGGCGTCGAGGCGACGGTCACGTCGGACAAGGCGCTCGTCGAGTCCGCCGACAAGCTCGTTCTGCCCGGCGTCGGCGCGATTGCCGACGCGATCGCCGAACTCAAGCGCGCCGACCTCGTCGATCCGATCGTTCGCGCCGTCGAGTCGAACCGTCCTTTTTTGGGAATCTGCCTCGGATTTCAGGCGCTTTTCGAGAGGAGCGAGGAAAACGGCGGAACCGAATGTCTCGGGCTCTTCAAGGGAACCGTCCGACGTTTCCCGGAATCGCCGGAGTACGTCGTGCCGCACATGGGATGGAACGATCTGACCTTCAAACAGAAGAACGTTCCGATTTATAAGGACATGAAAGAGAGCGATTACGTCTACTTCGTCCATTCGTATTACGTCGACGCGCAGGATCCCGCAATCGTCGCGACGACGACGAATTACGATAACGTCGAGTTCTGCTCCTCGATCGCGGTCGGAAACGTTTTCGCGACGCAGTTCCACCCGGAGAAAAGCCAGAACGTCGGACTCGATATTCTGAAGAATTTCGCGGCGCTCTGAACGGGAGCTTCTCAGACCTCAAGTCAACCGGAGCGTCGATTGTAAGATCGACGCTCCGGTTTTTATTTCTCAAGACGTCCGAATTTCAAACGACGCTAGAGCGTCCGGCGCAGATACGGCGTTTTCTTAATGATCGCGGCAAGGAGCGCGGAGCAGAAAAAAGCGACGACGCTCAGAGCAAGCGCGCCCGGAACCGTCTCCGACGCGCTGGGCGCAACGCGCGTAACGAGCGCCAGCACGGCGATATGCAGAACGTAAATTCCGAAGCTCAGTTCGCCAAAATATCGCAGCGCGCGCTCGACTCCGGGAGGGGCGGCGTCGCTCCGCGTAAGCGCATAGCTCCATAGACCGAACGCTAGGAGAAGACTTGGAGGAAGAAAGTCGCTGCGCGCGTATCGGTAACCGACGGGAAACGTCGAGTCGCCGAAAAAATACGTCGCCGCGACCATCGCGCAGACTCCGACGACCGCGATAAAGATCGAGACGTTCCCAAGTTGACGCTGCGCGAACGTCGACATGCGCCTGATTCTGACTCCGGAAAGCTCGCCCCAACAGTACCATGGGAGATAGCCGACCGCAAGAACGCCGAAGAAAAGGCGTCCGCGTCCGTCGTCGCCGCAAAACATAATCGACAAGACTGTGTAAGCGCCGGATGCGAGCCACAGCGCGAAGAGCCCGGCGTCGACTCTGCGCCGCCTCTTTTTCCGCGCGAGCACAACCCAAGGCGCGAAGAGTTCCACCGCAAAGAGGACGTAAAGAAACCAGAGATGATAGCCGGCGCCCGGCTTGCCCATCCATAGCCAATCGTGAAGAACGCGCGCCGCGTCCACGCTCCGACCGCTCGCTATATACGACGCCAGATAGAGAGCGACGTAGCACGCGCTCCAAAAAAGCGTCGGAATCCACACGCGCTTAAGGCGTTTACGCCAGAAGCGGGGAACGTCGTCCACGTTCTGAATCCGCGTGAGCGCGAAATAGCCCGCGGTCAAGAAGAAGAGCGGCACGGTCGAATGTCCGAGGTCGTGCGCGAAGACTGCGAGCGCGCCAAGCGCCGTCGGTTCCGGCGCAATTTGAAAGAAGCCTGTCGTATGTGCGACGACGACGCCAAAAGCCGCGAAAACGCGTATCAAATCAAAACGCCAGTCGTGAGGACGTCGCGGGGGAACGACGGACTCGGACGTTCTTTCCGGCGAGTTGTTTTCTGAAGGACTTGACATGTCGATTCCGCGATAAAAAAACGCGCCCTGTCAGTCGCCGGATCGTTTAAAAACCGGCGAACCGACGGGAGCGTTTCCAGTAGCGACGTCTCAGAAACCGCGCGTTAGTTGCCCAGCGACTGGAGCGGCGCGGGAATGCGTCCTCCGAAGTTGACGAACTCGTCGCTTGCGCCGACGTTGCGAATCTGCATGACGGGCGAGGCGCCGAAGAGCCCGCCATAGGTGACGAACTCGCCCGCTTTCTTGCCGGGACACGGCACGAGACGGGTCGCCGTCGTCTTGTTGTTGATGACGCCGATCGCGAGTTCGTCCGCCATAACGCCGGCGATCGTCGTCGGAGGCGTGTCGCCCGGGATGAGGATCATGTCGAGCCCGACGGAGCAGACGGCGGTCATGGCTTCGAGTTTTTCAAGGGTCAGATGTCCCTGCGCGGCGGCGTCGGCGAGGCACGAGTCTTCCGAGACGGGGATGAACGCGCCGCTGAGTCCGCCGACGGAGCCGGACGCGAAGAGCCCGCCCTTCTTAACGGCGTCGTTGAGCATCGCGATCGCGGCGGTCGAGCCGGGAGCGCCGACGTGCGCGAGTCCGAGCGTCTTGAGAATTTCGCCGATCGAGTCGCCGACCGCCGGGGTCGGCGCGAGCGATAGGTCGACGACTCCGAACTGCGTGTTGAGCCGTTCCGCGACTTCGCGTCCGATCAACTCGCCGATGCGCGTGACGCGGAAGCTCGCGATCTTGATTTCTTCCGAAAGATCAGAGAGCGTCAGCTTCTTGCCCGACTCCTTCGCGCTCGTGATTCGACGCTGGAGCGCGCTCATCACGACGCCCGGTCCCGAAACGCCGATGTTAATCGCCGCTTCCGGCTCGCCCGCGCCCATGTACGCGCCCGCCATGAACGGGTTGTCCTCCGGTATGTTGGAGAAAACGACGAGTTTCGCGGCGGCGAACCCGTTGTTCTTCGCGTCCGCGTCGGCGACCGCCCGGATGACTTCGCCCAAACGCTTGACCGCGTCCATATTAATGCCCGCCTTTCGCGACGCCGCGTTGACGGACGCGCAGACGCAATTCGTCTGATTCAGAACTTCAGGAAGCGAATCGATCAAAGCTCTCGCGCCGTCGGAGACGCCTTTCTGAACGAGCGCTGAGAAACCGCCGACGAAATCGACTCGGCAATATTGCCCCGCTTCGTCGAGCGCCTGCGCGAGCGCGAGCGCCGCCGACGTGTTGTGCCCGGCAAGCAGCGTGGCGGCGGGCGAGATCGCGAGTCGCTTGTTCGTGATGGGCACGCCGTATTTTCCGCCGACTTCGTCGCATATGTCGACGAGATTACGGGCTCGCGAAACGATCTTATGATAGACCTTTTTACACATCTGATCGACGTTCGGGGTCGCGCAGTCGTTGAGGTTGAGCGCGAGGGTTACGGCGCGAACGTCGAGGTGTTCCGCGTGAAGCATTCGGACGGTCGAGAGAATTTCGTCAGTTTGTAGCATAGGTGCGCCGCGTCCTTTTAAAAGTCGGGAGAATTATGCGTTTTTATCGGTGATATTTCATAAGAGGCGCCGTACAGAAAAGAGGAACGACGTTCGTCTCTTCAGACGTTCCAGCGCGCTTGAGTTCGATACGATTATAAGCGCGCATACCGTCGTTTCAAGCGCCCGCCGACGGCGGGGTTTATCACGCGGCTCGGAAGGCGTTTTTGCTTTGATTTTGTAAGAGTCTATTTTTCGTAAATGATTATATTGATTGTGACGGTTTTAATAGTTGTTCCTTGGAAATGTGTTAAGATAAGAAAGACAGGAAGGATTTTTAATGGTTTTTTTCGATTCGGATTTGCTTTTTACCACAATAGCGCTAAAATAAATGAAATTATTCGCCTAGATAAAAGACGACGCGTTTAACGAACGCGCCGGATATTTGGCGAACTTCAGGCGCGTTGCGCGTCGCAAGATTTGGGATCGTGAACGCGCCCTTTGTTCCGAACGGAGACGTCGTCGACGGCGACCCGTCTTCTTTCGTTTAAACGCCAACTTACCTGAAATCATAATAAACAACTGCATAAGTCAGTCCGACTCGTCGAACGCTGCGTCGCGTTTTACGAGTTGGTCGAGAGGAGGCGTCTCTTGGGTAAGACAAAAAAATGTGGCTGCTGCGCGGCCGTCGTGATCACTCTGATCGTCGTGCTACGAATCGGGGTGGGGTGGCACTTCCTTTACGAAGGAATCTGGAAGACGGATCCTGCGAACGGGTTCTCTTCTAAGGGGTTCCTCGGCATGGCGAAGGGTCCCGTGAAGGACTTCTACTACTTCTTCCTCCCCGACCTCGGCGGCGAAGGCCGACTTCAAATGGCGGAAGTCTATCGTGGAACCGTCGAAGAAGACGGGTCCAAGACCGTCAATAAGTCTGACCGTATCGGCTGGACGTTCCCCGTGATCGAAAAGGAATGGTTCACGCACTATCGCGATTTCCGCGCGAAGTACGGACTCGGGAGCGAAGAGAACGCGGAACAGCGCGCGCAGGCGAAGGCGATTCTCGACCAGTACGTCCTTTCTCTCCGCGAATACGTTCTCGAGAATCGGGAAGATATCCGCGCTTTCACCGCCAGTAAAGATCGCTTTGAAAAGAAGATGGCGGCGACGAAGAACGACGCCGAATATCAGCGGATTCGCGACTGGGACGCCGAGCTTAAATATCGCAACGAGGGCGAGAAGTTTATCGCGGAGCCGATTGCGATGGGCAAGAATCTTCAGCTCGACTTGTGGAACATCCTCACGCCCGAACAGCGCGCGCTTGGCGAACTCCCTGATATTACGTACGGAGCCGACGTCAGTTGCGTCATGGATTTCGTTTCGAGTCTTCCGTGGCTGCGTAACTTCACGAAGCCGTCGCGAACCGGTCTCCTCGACCTTACGGTTACGCTTGGCATCGCCGCGATCGGTCTCTGCCTCCTGCTCGGATTCTGCTCGAGACTCGCGGCGCTCGGCGGCGCGTGCTTCCTGCTCAACGTCGTCCTTTCGCAGTTCCCGTGGCCGACCGTCTATCCTTTCTTCCCCGACCAGATCGGGCACTTCATGATCTTCAGTAAAGACGCGATCGAACTTTTGGTCTGTCTTTTCCTCGCGTCGATTCCCGCCGGACGTTGGGGCGGACTCGACTGGTTCGTCTGGAATTGCTTCGGAAAGTACGTCTATAAGTACTACGGAATTCAGTCGGACCCCGTCGTCGTGGTCAATCAGTCCTCGACGGTTTGCGGTTGCGCCGATTGACGACGCCCCAAGAGGAGCAACATAGGAATGGCGACGCGCCGACGACGCAAGAAAACGCGTCCTCGCGTCGATAACGAAAGAATAACCCCGGATTTGGCGACGGCGACGACCGCGCCGACCGGCGTTCCAATACAACAGGAAAAGTCACGATGAGTTCTAATACTGAGAAAACGACGACCCCTTGCGGTTGCTCGCGACGTAATTTTCTCAAGGCGGGCGCTTTGGCTGCGGCCGTTCCCGCCGTGAGCGCAGGCGCGTTCTACTACAGCTATAGCAAGTCGCACCCGGAGCCGCTGCGCGTCGCGATCCTCGGCACGGGCGACGAAGGAAGCGTGCTCCTCGGCGCGTGCAATCCGGACTTCGTCCAGATCGTCGCGATCGCGGATATTCGTCCGTATAACCAATATCGCGCGTTCCACGGCGACCATTACAGCGACGTCGCGTTTGCGGCGCGCTGCGGCCTTATGGAGAAGTACGGCTGGGAGACGGAAGACGAAGCGCGCAAGCACGTCGCTGTCTATTCCGATTATCGCGATCTCCTCGCGGACGCGAAGAAGCTCGGAATCGAGGCCGTGATTATCGGTCTGCCCCTTCACCTCCATGCGCCCGCCGCCGTTCAGGCGATGAGCAAAGGACTGCACGTTCTCTGCGAAAAGCTCATGGGACATTCGATTATCGAATGTAAGGAAATGGCGCGCGCCGCGAAGTATTTCCACAAGCACCTCGCGATCGGACACCAGCGTCATTACAACTCCCTTTACGAAGAAGCGTCCGACCAGATCGAACGCGGACTTCTGGGCGACGTCCACTACATCCGCGCGCAGTGGCACCGCGGCAACTCCCCCGGGTCCGACAGCTGGCAGATGCCGATGCCGTACGACTTCAAACCGGGCGACAAGCAGGCGCGGAAACTCGCGGAAGAACTCGCGCAGTGGAAGCAGGAACTCGCCGACGCGCGCGGACTCGACATTGAAGCGTGGCGTCTCAAGGTTTCCCAGAAGGAAGCGCAGCTCGCCGACGCAATGATGCTCGAAGCGGACGCGGAATACAACGGTCAGAAACTCAAGTCGCCCGCCGAATACGGTTATCAAGACGCGACGATCGGAAGCGGCGAGATGCAGTATACTCGTCCGAGTACGGAAGAACTGATCCGCTGGCGTCTGTGGAAGCGCACCGGCGGCGGCCTCATGGTCGAACTCGGAAGTCACCAGCTTGACGCGGCTTCGATTTTCCTCGCGGCCTCGAATCGTCGCGCGGCGCTCCTTCGCGGCGAAGATCCGTCAAAACTCCCGGACAACGGCAAGGTTCATCCGCTTCGCGTCCACGTTTCCGCGAACCGTAACCTCTTCTCCTTCGACCGCGAAGTACAAGACCACATTACGACGCTCGTCGAATTCCCCGCGCCGAACTACAACCCGGAGACTCCCGACGGTCGTCGCCGAACCGTTACGGTTCAGTATTCGACGATCAACGGCAACGGCTTCGGCGGCTATGGCGAAATCGTCTACGGCAGCAAGGGGACGATTATCCTCGAACGCGAGCAGGATTCTCAGTTCCTGCGCGGTCCTTCCACGAGCAAGGTCGAGAAGAAAGCGGCGGGCGCCGCGGCGCTCGACACGCAGGCAAGCGCCCCGGCTCAGAAAGCCGTCGCCAGCGCCGGCCCCGCCGGTCCTGCGGTCAGCCGCGGATATAAGGAAGAGATCGAGCACTGGGCGTGGTGCGTTAAGGAAAATCCCGACTGCCAAGATCCCGTGGTTCAGCCGCGCTGCAATCCTCGCATCGCGCTTGGCGACGCGGTTATCGCGCTCGTAACGAACATCGCGGCGGACAAGGGCGAAAGCGTCTCCTTCAAAGAATCGTGGTTCGATCCGGACGACGACGAGACGCCGGAAAACGACCTCGGCGTCGAACGCGGCGTTCCGAATATCGATCAGGACAAGTATAAGCTTTGATTCTGAAAGAGGGCGCGTCTCGCGTTCGCGCGGCGCGCGCCCCGGCATATCGGAGACGCTCCTGTTCCCCCAGGAGGGTCGGACTTCAGAAACCTTACCAGCCCGACGCGGCGTTTTCCGTCGGCTTCCGGGCGAAAGAATATCAGGCTGAAAAATGGAATTAAACTTAACGACCGAACAGAAAGACATCGGCAAGGAAAACTTTCTCGCCGCGATCGGCAGTCCTCTGACGCGCCGCGATTTCCTTAAGCAATCGGCTCGCGCCGAGCTTTCTTCCGGAAAAGGCGTCGGCTCTTACTACTTCAAGTACGGGGTTGTCGATCAGCCGGTGCGCGTCGCCGTTCTCGGAACGGGCGACGAGGGCAGCGTCCTCATCGGCGGCATTAATCCGAAATACATCCAAGTCGTCGCAATCGCCGACTGCCGTCCTTACAACCAGTATCGCGCGTTCCACGGCGACTGCTACAGTTCGACGGCGGCCGCCGTTCGTCCCGGCCTTATGAAGAAGTACGGTTGGAAGACGGAAGCGGAAGCGCGCCAGCATGTCAAGGTCTACAACGATTATCGCGACCTCCTCAAAGACGCGAAAGCGCTTGGAATCGAGGGCGTCATTATCGGGTTGCCCCTCTTCCTACACGCTCCGGCGGCGATCTTGGCGATGCGCGCCGGATGCCACGTGTTGACCGAAAAGCTCATGGGACACTCCGTCGCGAAATGCAAGGAGATGATTCGCGTCGCGCACGAGACGCACAAACACCTCGCGATCGGTCACCAGCGTCATTACAACATTCTGTATGACAACGCGACTGCGCTCATCAACTCGACCGCGATCGGCGACATTCACTATATCCGCGCGCAGTGGCACCGCGGCAACCTTCCCGGTTCCGACAGCTGGCAGCAGCCTCTTCCGGAAGGCTCCAAGGCGGTCGATATCAAGAAGGGCGACCTGATGCGCGAATGGAAAGACTGGAACGACCAGGCGGACGCGATCAAGGCGAACATCGTCAAGGATCAAGCGCGCGTCGACCAGATTAACGCGACTCCCGACGAAGAGAAGACTCCCGAGCTCATCGACGAGGCGAAGCGTCTTTCCCGTGAAAAGACTACGCTCCAGCGCGATCTCGACGCGCTCCAGAAGAAGATCGACCAGAAACGCGCTCAGCTTTCCGACTTCATTCTCATCGAAGGCGGCGAGCTTAACGGCGTTAAGTACAACAAAGCGGAAGACTACGGCTACGAGGCCGCGACCCGCAAGGAAGGGGACGAAACATACGACCGTCCCGCGATCGAAGAGCTCATCCGCTGGCGCCTTTGGGATCGCACCGGCGGCGGACTCATGGCGGAACTCGGCAGCCACCAGCTCGACGCCGCGTCGATCTTCATCGCGGCGTTGCACGGCGGCAAGAAACAGCATCCTCTGTCCGTTTCCGCGTCCGGCTCGCGTTCGCTCTTCAGCCCGCTCGATCGCGACGTCGACGACCACGTCGCCGCGCTCTACGACTATCCCGCTGCGAACTACGACCCGAACGACGAACTCGGCAAGCAGCGCAAGGTTACCGTCGCGTACGCCACGATTAACGGCAACGGATTCGGCGGCTATGGCGAAGTCGTCTTCGGCACGAAGGGCACGATTCAGATCGACTCCGAGAAGGAAGCGTACCTCTACCGCACCTCCGCCGTCAACGACAAGACGAAGGTCGCCGGAACCGCCGGCAACCTCGACGTCGTTATCTCCGAAGACGGCGACAAGCTTTCCTCCGCGATCGGCTACGAGGCCGTCTACGCGACGGAAGTCAGCCGCGGATACTGCGAAGAGCTTGAACACTGGGCGTACTGCATCCGCAAGAACCCGGAAGCGGATCCCGAAAAGGTCGACGAAGAGATCATGCCGCTCCTGACCGCCGCCTACGGTAAGAAAGCGTTTGGCGACGCCGTCAACGCGAAGCCGCTTCTTCTCACGCGCTGCCGCGGCGAAGTTGCGATCTGGGACGCGATCATCGCGCTCGTGACCAATATCTCGGCGAACCTCAACGCGACCGTCGAGTTCAAAGACTCCTGGTTCGACGCCGACTCCGACGAGACCCCAGAAGCGGAATACGCCGAACGCCTCGTTCGCAACAACGCCGTCGCCGGAACCTCCGAGGAAAAGATCGCCGAACTCGTCCAAGCCGCCGTTGCCGACGCGACCCCGAATCTGGCGCGTCCCGAGTATGCGCTCTGAGACGTTTTAGAACCTAGCGACCTTACGTAAAATCAGGCGCGCCGCCACGCTGTATCGCGTTGGCGGCGCGCCTTTTTCAAGTGGAGCCCACGAAACAAGGACGTCGTTTGGAGTTTTCGACGTGAGTTGCTATTTTATCTTGATTTTTTATAATACATAAGAGCGGCGTTTGACCGCGTTC
>Ga0256407_10004401_pt1 | contig 23565 bp, 17 predicted proteins | sample RumenRJG_04DNA_FD_193489 | JGI IMG/M metagenome (GOLD analysis project Ga0256407, IMG submission 193489) | Bovine rumen microbial communities from Lethbridge, Alberta, Canada - RJG_04 | ecosystem: Host-associated > Mammals > Digestive system > Stomach > Rumen | place: Canada: Alberta... | reverse complement strand
GGGCTTATACAACTCCTTTTCATTGCAAGAATTGTCCGTTTTTTTAATATTTCTCGATTTCTAATTATAAGTCGCCAACTTTAGGCGGCTTTTTCCTTTTTATATGGGGTTTTTAGAGGTTCCCTTTTCAGTATTCATTTAGAAAATCCTGTCACGCAAGTGACAGGATTTTCGCTTAAGCAGGCAACGGGAATCGAACCCGCCCGATCAGCTTGGGAAGCTGAAGTACTACCGATATACTATGCCTGCAAGTTTTTTTAATGAATAATACAGAAATAAAAAACCTGTCACTGATGTGACAGGTTTTTTATTTCTGGGAGAGGGTGGATTCGAACCACCGAAGCCGAAGCAACAGATTTACAGTCTGCCCCATTTGACCGCTCTGGAACTCTCCCATAGAATAAAGCTGGTGGACGGACTTGAACCCCCGACCTGCTGATTACAAATCAGCTGCTCTACCAACTGAGCTACACCAGCTTATCTGTCATCGTGTTGTCTCTCCCGACGACTTCATAATAATAACACATCTTTTTTGTTTTGTCAACACTTTTTTTAAAAAAAATTTTAGAATATGACTATAAATGAGCAAATTTCAAAAACTTCGTTATAATGCACAAATAATCTATGGAATTTCGTTGATTTAAGTAATGAATACAGGGTCAAATTTTGATTTTGACCAAAATATTTGTGCAAGTTGTCAGATTTGCTCATTTATTGAATATGAATTATTTTTTTGAGCGTACATATTAATAAGTAAGTCCCTGCACACCGCAGGAATGTGCAGGGAGAAAAAGTCAGATAAAAGAATTTTCGCCGTCATAATTCAGATTGCGTATAAAAGTACATGCCATCGGCATAGTGGGAAAGGAAAACTGAGAGGGCATTACACGTGCCTGAGTCGTGACATACGGATCGGAAGTGCCGAAGGGATAGAACGGTGCTCCGACCTGATGAGTAAAGGGTACATTCATTTTCGTCACCTCATGTTTTTTGTATTTTGGCTGCTGCCTTGATTATTATATGTTTGGAGAGGATGCATTTATTCTGAATGTCGGAAAGCTTGTAGTATTGTATATATAGTCAGTGGAGAGGTGAAAGAGGTTTGGTTGTTTTTACATTGAATAAAAATATATCCCGACGCAAAAAAGCTTTTATTGCCGTGTTTCTGACATTACTTGCGGCAGCACTGATATTTTGTGCATTAATATCCTGTAAAGGCGAAGGATTTGCCGAAATAGACGGCAGAAGGCTGGATATGAAAGTAAAATGCGATGATGACATTGAACGCATAGCAGATTTTTTTAATATCAGAACTGACAAAAGTACTATTGTAAAGCATAATGTAAGGATACCCGAAAAATTCAATAAATTGTACGAAAAATATAACTTGCTGCAGAAAAATATCGGCACCGACCTTTCGGATTATAAAGGTAAAGAATGTGTGAAATATACTGCGGATATCATATCGGAAACTAATGATACTATTATAACTTTATTAGTATGTGACGGAATGTTTATAGGCGGAGATATATCATCAAAGGAATTTGACGGCAGGATATATGCTATTGTCTGATATTTGTAATATTGTTATGCAGTGTGTTGTCTTAAAAATCAGCACTATAATAGCCAAAATTTATATTATAGTATCTTGACATGGAAATAAACTTATGTTAAACTATCAATCAGCCCGATTAAACCATTATTTTGCAAAAATAAAGCATTATTGTATTACACTATACATAATAATGCTAAAATGCAAATTAGCGGTCTGTCTGGCTTTATGAAAAACAAAAAAGGAGAATTGAAAATGCTGCTTGACAGATACTTGCCTCGCATTGAGTTCGATTCCTATGAGGATTTCAAGAAGAACTATAAGGTGAATGTCCCTGATAATTTCAACTTCGGATATGATATTGTTGATGAATGGGCAAAGCAGGACGAGAACAAAAAGGCACTTGTCTGGTGTAATGACCATGACGAAGAAAAGGCCTTTACATTTAAAGATATAAGTCTGCTGTCAAATAAGGCAGCTAATTATTTCAGAAGCATCGGCATAAAAAAAGGCGATGTTGTAATGATGATACTCAGAAGACGCTGGGAATACTGGGTATGTGCTGTTGCACTCCATAAGCTCGGCGCTGTTATCATACCGAGTACTCTCCAGCTCACAAAGAAAGATATAGTATACAGAGGAAATGCCGCAAAGGTAAAGGCTGTAATATGTGTCAATGATGACTTTGTTATCAGACAGGTAGAAGAGTCTATCCCCTATATATCTACACTTGAAAATCATATAGTTGTAGGTGAGCCAAGAGATGGCTGGGCATTCTTTGAAAAGGAAATAGAGGATAAGTCTGATGTGTTTGAAAGACCGACAGACGATCAGGCAACTGTCAAGGATGATATAATGATTGTGTACTTCACATCGGGTACAGAGGGTATGCCGAAGATGATACAGCACAGTTTTGTATATCCTATCGGTCATATAGTTACCGCAAAGTACTGGCAGCAGGTTCAGGAAAACAAACTGCACATGAGCGTAAGCGATTCAGGCTGGGCAAAGTTCGGCTGGGGAAAGATATACGGTCAGTGGATATGCGGCGCTGTTGTATTTGCATATGATATGGATAAATTCGTACCTGCAAAGCTTCTCGAAAAGATGTCAAAGTATAAGCTTACAACCTTCTGTGCACCGCCGACAATGTACAGATTCATGCTTCTTGAAGATGTTGCATCATACGATCTTTCTTCAATACAGCACTGGGCAACAGCAGGCGAGCCGCTCAATCCGGAAGTAAATACAAAATGGAAGAAGTTCACGGGACATAATATATATCAGGGCTTCGGTCAGTCTGAAGGTTCTGTTCTTCTTGCAGATTTTCAGTGGGATCCTATAAAAATAGGTTCATCCGGAAAGCCTTCACCGCTTTATGATATAAAGCTTCTTGACAGCAATGACAAGGAAGTAGGCATTGGCGAAGAAGGTTCAATATGCATCATGGACGTAAAGAACAATCCGCCGGCAGGACTTTTCACAGGATATTATCTCAATCCTGATATGACAAATGAAAAGCTTCTTGGTGCATATTATAATACCTGTGATATGGCATGGCAGGACAGTGAAGGTTATTACTGGTTTGTCGGCAGAAATGACGATGTTATAAAATGCTCAGGCTACCGTATAGGCCCGTTTGAAGTAGAAAGCGCACTTATTGAGCATGATGCTGTTGTAGAGTGTGCTATAACAGGTGTACCTGATCCCGTAAGAGGTCAGGTAGTAAAGGCTACTATCGTACTTAAAAAGGGCTATGAACCGAGTGATGAGCTTAAAAAGGAGCTTCAGGATCATGTAAAGAGAACCACAGCACCTTACAAGTATCCGAGAGTTATAGAATTTGTTGACGAGCTTCCGAAAACTTTCAGCGGTAAAATAAAACGTGCTCAGATCAGACACACTGATGAGGACGCTGTAAAAGAAGCAGATAAATAATAAAAATCAAAGCTTTTGAGATACGACTTCAACAGTCCGTATCTCAGAAGCTTTTTTATTCTGTCAGTAAAAAACAGGGACTGCCTGAGCAGTCCCGATGTATGCGCATATTATGATCAGCGATGTGCAACACCTGAGGTCTGGAGCTTTCCGATATCCCATTTATCTACCCATTCCTCTGTAAAGCCGCACTTGCAGCAGACATAACGGTTTACCTTTACAAATGAATAATGAGATATTCCGGTTTTTATATTGTTTCCTGTTCCGTAAGCACCGCTGGTGCCGTCAATGACAATGATATCCTTGCTTTCACATTTCGGACATGTTCTTGTTTCTTTCATGGCAGATTCTCCTTTAACAGTAAATTATAACTGAATATTACCATTTATTTTTATTTGTGTCAAGAATAATTGCTTTTGTTCATATCCGAGGTATAATTTTATTTACTCAAACTTCCCACACCGAAACACCCGAAAAAGCCGATAACCAAGCCGAAAACAGATAATCAATTATGCTGCATCACAAGAAAAAGCCAATGATCTGCGCAGATAGGCAGGCATTCTGGAGTAAAACCTGTTCAAAAGCTCGGCGATTTGTTCATCCGTCAGGTGCAGAAGTTCTATAACACTGTCAAGAAAAGCCTGTGCAATAATTGACATAGATTGGCTGAAAGTAATATCCTGTAATTCGTCACACATCAGAAAGAAAAGTTCTCCGGCGGTTCTGTCATCTTCATCTATTCGTTTTTCAATAGAAAGAAGCATATATCTTGTGAAAACAATGGAAACATATGCCGTCATAGCATCGTATGAAAGGCTGCGGCAGCCTGTTTCAAGTTTGAGCATAGATTTACAGGTTTTGAAGAATACTTCAATATCCCATCTTTTGCCGTAAATACGAATGATCTCTTTTTCGGAAAGTTCGGTATTGGTGCAGATTATTGCAAGCCAATCTTTCCTGTTGGAACGATTCCTGACACAGACTATTCTTGCAGGAATTGTCCTTTCATTTCCGTTTTCATCTTTGGAAGTAACTGTCACTATAACAGAAAGAAGGTATCTGGAACGACCGGGACGCTTTTTGCACTTGCCAAAAATCTGTTTCACATTGAGCTTCTCACCATTAAAAATGTAGTTGATCTTAGAGCTCTTTTTTACCATAGCAATAGTATCAAGATCGCATTCATTTTTGATACGGATTATTTCCTTCGGATTGGAGAACCAACTGTCAAAAAGGACATACTTAGCCCTGTGACCGGCTTTTAAAGCCGTTTTCAGCATATCAAGCATAACATCGGTAGCTTTCATTCTTGCCTGCTCACGGCGCTTATGTGCAATTGAACGCTTGTCAAATGATTTTTTAGTGCCAAGCATATTTTTGTCATCGGAGGATGACATCAACCTGTGTGCGATAGGAACAAAAGAATTACCGTCAGACCAACCGAGAGTCAGCATACGAAAGCCTTTGATATATTTCATCGAAACATGGTCAAAAACCTTTGCTACAAGTTCTGTATGCTTATACCCTGTCTTTTTATAGGTGCTGTCGTCAAAGATGAATATATCTTCACGATCTTCTTTCGTAAGCGGACGAAAGAATGTGTTGATGATTCTTTCTGAAAGCAGTACCGTAAAACGCTCCCAATTTGTTTTGCAGCTGTTCAGAAAACGATACACCGTATTCTTGGAATAGCCTTCTGCAAAACGTCCGGTTGCGATCTGCATATACATTGATCTGTCGGAAAACATCAGGCACATTAAGTATCTGAATATAGCTACGATGCAGATTCCCTTTTCCTTACCGGCACCGCATTTTACAAGTAGCTTGCCGATACCGAATCGTTTCAGAAAATTTGAAATTCTGCCCTCACGCTCTTGCTTGTCTCTGATATTCTGTGTTATAATAGCCATGGCATAGTCCTCCTGTGGTTGTTGTGTTTTGGCTATTACAATTATACCACATTTCAGGGGACTGTGCCTTTTTTGTTGCTGTTTTTCTTAGTGTTTATCAGGGGTTAAACCTATTTGGAGTGTGGGAAGTTTGAGTTATTTATTTAATAAACTTCAAGCTCTTAATTGACATTCTTATGATTAAGTTGTATTATTATATAAAGGCATATAAATACGTAAAGCAAAATTTTTTTGGAAGGATGTAAATATGAAAATTTTACTTGTAACAGATGCGTATTCACATTTAATGAACGGCGTTGCTATGGTCGTTTCTACACTTGCGGAGTCTTATCGTAATATGGGACATGATGTAAGAGTACTTACAATATCGGGAGACTGCGAGTCTCACAGCGAGAACGGCGTATACTATCTTCCCTCTTATAATGTTCCGATATATCCCGATTTTCGTGTAAGTATAGCCCACGGGCATCCGTATCTCAAAATGCTTAAAGAATGGAAACCGGATATAGTCCATATACATTCCGAAGCATCAGCATCTATACTTGCAAAGTCCGTTGCAAAGGCAACCAATTCTCCTATAATAATGACATGGCATACCGATTATGCAAAGTTTGCTTTTCATAAGTATCATTCACTCAAAGCGGTTGAGTTTGTTGCAAAAAATCTTATGAGGCTGGCTTATCGTGGTGCATGTATAATAACAGTTCCTTCGTATAAGGCTAAAACTCTGCTGGACGGCTATAAAGTCAAATTCCCGAGTACTATCATTCCAAATGGTATAGCTCTTGACAGATTTTACCGTGATGTTACAGACGAGGAAAAGAAAGCTCTCAGAATCAAACATAACATACCTGAAAACAGAAAGATACTTGTAGTATTGTCACGTCTCAGTTCGGAGAAAAATATAAACGAGATACTTGAATATTTCCCCGAACTTTTAAAGCATGAACCTGAACTGCATCTTATTATAGCAGGAACAGGTCCCGATTCGGAACATCTTGAACATCTTTCATCAAAGCTTGGAATAGATGACCATGTTACATTCACAGGCTTTGTACAGCCTGAATCCACCTATCTTTACTACAAGCTTGGAACAGCATTCCTCAGTGCTTCTACATTTGAGATGCACAGCCTTACCTATCTTGAGGCTATGGCTTGCGGACTGCCTCTTATATGCAGAGAAGATCTTTGTCTTAAAGGTGTGCTTGATGACGGATTCAACGGCTATATATACAAGACTAAGGATGAATTTATCAGCAAGACACTCAGCATTTTACAGAATGATGAGCTTCAGCATGAGATGTCTGAAAATGCACTTGAACGCTCGGAACGTTTCGGAAATGAAGCTTTCGCAAAAAACATGATAAACCTTTATCACAATGTCCTGTATGTCAAGAGCAAGAAACGCAAGAAAAAGCTCCTGCGTTTTGTAATAAAGAATATCTGATAAAAAGCATACTGTGTATAATTGATCGTCCCCTGAAATTTATTTCGGGGGACGGTTTTTTATATCAGAATATTGACACAAAACCAAAAAGCACAGCAGTCGCTGAACTGCTGTGCTTCAAAATCCAAGTCGGATTTTCAGTTGATATTTAAATTATCAGCCTGTAGCTTTTTTGAGGTACTGCTCGGCAGTACCGTATTCTATCGGCGCACTGCTGCCGCAGCCCTTAGGAGAATATATCTCAGGCTTTGAATATGTCGGTGATACCTTAGGACCGTTTACAGTATCATACGGGATAAGGCTGTAAACTGTATCTGCGTCATAGTGGTAGTCATAAGAACCTGTGGGAAGAAGTACTCTCTTGACTTCCTGTCCGTTCTTGAAATATACCTTAGCGCCTGCTGCGTCATAACCGCCGCCGCCTGCATATGATACCCAGCCTACCGGTACTACTTCGTCATACTCTGTTGATATCGGGCCGTACATCTCAACAAGAAGATCATCTATGCCGTTTCCGGTATAATCATATACATAGGTAGCTATGAATACCGGATATTCATGTGTGTTCTTTACCTGCATATCAAGGTTGCCGTAGTCAACTGTTGCGTCAAGACCTCTGTCACAATATACAGATGCAAACTGGTGAGCATGTCTTTCAACAACTTCAAGGTCGGCTTTCAGTGCACAAAGATAGATAGTTGTAGACGCCTGACAGATACCGCCGCCGTATTCCATAACTATCTGACCTCTTGAAATAGCCTTTGACGGAAGATAGCTGCCTACTACACCGTTATCATACTGGTGCTCATAGCCGTTTGTTGTATCGCCTGTCATTGTATTGAACGAGAATGTTTCGCCGGGATTGATAACATAGCCGTTTGCTGCTTTTATAGCAAGCTCCATGTTTGCAACTGACTCATATATGTTATTTGCACTTGTACGGGCAGATGCGATAAGCTTTGTATTAGCCTTGATATCCTTGAGCTTGATCTTGAAGTCAGCTTCCTTTGCCTGAACTGTAAAGCTGCCTGTTTTATCGTCAAGGGCAAGTATTCTCTCAACATTTTCCTTAATAACTTTCTTGTCAACAAGAAGTCCCTTTACACCGTCGGCATATGTAAACTTTTCGGCTGCGCTCGGATCAAACTTTGTAACCCTTGCATTTACAGGCTGTATATCGAACTTCTCGGCAGCCTTATCAACAGCCTTGTTTACAGAGTCGTTATCTACTTTTGAAGTTACCTTGAAGTTTGTAACGCCGTTTTCTTCTTCTTTCTGAACTGACGGATTTTCAAGCTCGCCACGGCTGTAATGATAAGCCTGAACAAGAACCTCGGCAATATCTGTTTTCCAGTCAAAATCATTCTGGTTAAGTGTAAATGTCTTGCCGTCGCATGCAACACTTATTGAGATGTTGTCACGAAGGTCAAGAAGCTTTTCCTGCATAGCATCATATGCCTGTGCAAGTGTCTTTCCTTTAAGATCAACACCCTCGACTGTTACATTCTCGCCAAAGAATATATTTGTTGTATCAACATATTCTATCTCTGCACTTGACTGTGAACCCTCCGAAACCGAACTTTCCGAAACTGAACTTTCCGAAACTGAACTTTCTTTCTCGGGAGCAACAGAGCCATCGGAAACAACAACAGGATCTGCGTGTTCTTTTGAGCTTTCTGCGCTTACCTTTTCAGATGCTTTTGCAGACTGCTGCTTTTCACTGCTCTGTGATACGGAAGATGATGTATCGGCAGAAGTTTTTACTGCATTGTTCTTTCTTCCGTTCATTATGAAGAAGGTAGCGGCAGCACCTACACAAAGTACAGCTGCAACTATTGCAATAGCAACAGCAGGTGATTTTTTCTTTTCCTTATGTACAGGTATTGACTTCTTATCGCTTTTCTTTTCGGTAACAGCAAAAACAACTCCGTCATCAGAATCGTTATTTTCATCCTTATCGCTGTCATCGCCGGCAGCTTCAGCAGCTGTTTTTACGTTCTGAATACCTTCGATAACATCGTTATCGGCAAAAACAACCTCTTCTTCTGCCTCGTCATTTTTATCCTCGGTCTTATCGTCCTCAGACTTTTCTTCTTTATTATCTTCCTTTTTTTCGTCGCTTACCGGCTCGGTCTTTTCTTCCTTCTTATCTTCGGAAGTTTCCTTAGCCTCCGCTTTCTCTTCTTTCTTATCTTCAGAAGTTTCCTTTGCTTCTGTTTTTTCTTCCTTCTTTTCAGGCTCTGCCTTCTCGGCTGAGGTCTTTTCCTCTTTTATCTCGGCAGACTCCTTTACAGCTTCAGACTTTGCTTCAGGCTGTTCCTTATTGTTCTTTTTTCCCATATAATCAAAAGCCTCCTTTTCATTATACCGATAATTATATAACCCTGCTTTACTAATAATACACCATCATACCCACTAATGTAAAGCTTTTTTTAAAGTTAAAATCCGCCAAATATCAGAACACAACCAATATATATTTTGTCTTATTATACCTTTATAAAAGCTGTTTTAATACAATTTTTCAAACAATACCATCATTAAGAGCGGATTTTGCACAAATTATTATTGAAATAGGAAAAGAAATATTGTATAATTATTTTAACAAATGAAATAAAACGGAAGGCGGGACATACAGTGAGAGTTTTGATCTTATCAGCAACAACCGGCGGCGGTCATATGAGAGCCGCAAACGCACTCAAAGACTATATACTTTCAAAAGACAGTGAGTCTGTAGTCGAAATATATGATACCATTAATTATGTCAGTCCGTTCATTAATAAGGCTGTAACAAGCGGATATGTTTATCTTGCAACAAAAACCCCTTATATTTTCGGTACTCTGTATAAAGGTTCCGATAAGAATACGCCTATAAATAAAACTGTTGAAATAACCGTAAACCAGCTCAGAAAACGTCTTACGCCTATGATAGATGATTTCAAGCCGGATATCGTTATAACAACTCACTCCTTCGCAACAGAGCTTATCTGCTCGCTTAAAGTCAGTGAAAAGCTGACTTTCCCCGTAATAAGCATTATGACCGACTTCGCTATACATCAGACATATATAAACAAGGGTGTTAATGCTTATGTACTTTCGAGTGAAGAAATGGTAAATCAAATGCTTGAACGTGGTGTAGATAAAAGAAAAGTGTACAACTTCGGCATACCAGTAAAAAAAGAATTTCTTGAAAGTATAGACCTTCAGACCGCTTTTGAAGAGGAAGGGCTTGATCCCGCTCTCCCAACTATGCTCATAATGGCAGGAAGCTTCGGCGTTACAGATGTACTTAAAGTTTATCATAAAATAGTAAAATCAGCCGCTGATTTCCAGATAATAGTCATAACAGGCAAAAATGAAAAACTCTATCAGACTTTTGAAAAATATCTCGCTAAGATAGAAATAAACAACACAATGTATGAAATACGTCAGGCACATCCCGATATTAAAAAACATACCTCAATGCGTTCTTCAAAACACAGAAAACCGTCCAAGCCTACAAAGCTTATTTTCTTTACCGATAAGGTAGAACGCTATATGCAGATGGCAGATGTTATCGTTACCAAACCCGGCGGTCTTACCGTTACCGAAGCTATCGCTACAGGTCTTCCTCTCGCTATATTCAAGGCTATTCCCGGTCAGGAAGAACAGAATGCCGATTATCTCGTAAGAAACGGTATGGCTATACGTCTTACAAAAGATAAGACATGTACGGATATCGTAACCAATCTTATAATCCATCCCGAAAAGCTTAAAGCTATGCGTCAGGCAATCAAAAAATGCAACAAAGGTAATTCCTCCGAGAAAATATATGAGCTTATGCTAAAACTTACCGAAAAAAATCAGAACAGCTGAATATTTCAAACATATTCACCCGTTATTAAAATGCGCTTGTTTTATACATTTACATTATATTGAAATAAGCATAAAAAATAATGTAATGATAAATCTATTTTGGTACAATGATAAAATCGTGTCATAATTCTTTTAGAGAATATACACCGGCAATTTATGTAATATCATTGAATTGTTAAAGTTAAAAGATGATAAAATGTGGAGGACCTGTTATGGCCATTGATGAAAATATGGTAAAACAAATAATATTCGCACTTGGAGGACTGGGGCTCTTTCTTTACGGAATGAAGCTTCTCGGTGACGGTCTGGAGCTTGCGGCAGGTGACAAGCTCAGAAAGTTTCTTGAAAAGATCACCTCGAACAAATGGCTCGGTGCACTTGTCGGCATTGTCGTAACGGCTATTATCCAAAGCTCTACTGCCGTTTCTGTCATGGTTGTCGGCTTTGTAAATGCACAGCTTATGACACTCGGTCAGGCTATGGGCGTTCTGATGGGCGCTACTATAGGTACTACCGTTACAAGCCTTATACTTTCATTCAAGATCGATCAGTATGCCCCGATAGCAATATTCGTCGGTGCTTTCATGGTCGTTCTGAGTAAGAAAAGCAATACCAAATATGCCGGACAGATAATTGCAGGCTTCGGTATATTGTTTTTCGGAATGACAACAATGAGTTCATACCTCAAACCCCTTGCAGAAGCCGATTCTTTCAAAAACATGATATCGTCAATAAGTAATCCTTTCCTTGGAATTATTTTCGGTATCCTTTTTGCAGCTCTTATACAGAGTTCATCGGCTGCGGTCGGTATATTGCAGTCACTCGGCGCTATCGGCGCAATAGCGCTGCCGGAAAGCGTATTCATAATATACGGCATACACATAGGCGCCTGTTTCACCTCTGTGCTTTCGTCTATGGGAGCAACAAGGGATGCAAAGCGGACCTCACTTTCTTATGTCGTATTCACGATTTTCGGAGCATCGATACTAACTCTGATAACGCTGTTCACTCCGTTTACTTCATTAATACAAAACTGTACGGACAATGTTCTTCTGCAAATATCACTTGTACATATATGCTCTACAGTAGTTCCTGCTCTTGTACTTCTTCCTTTCAACAATATCATCGTAAAGATAGCATGTATCATAATTCCCGGAAAGGAAGACGAGGAAAGAGAAGCCTGCAGGCTCAAATATGTTGATGAGCGTATCCTTAAAACACCGCCTATCGCTGTAAATCAGATATCCAAAGAAATACAGCGCATGGGCAAGCTTTCAAAGAAAAACTTCGGTCTTTCAATGGAAGTACTTCTCGGCAATGATGAAAAAACTATTGCAAAGGTAGAGGAAAACGAGGAAGTCATCGACTACCTCAACCATGCTATCACATCATTCATGGTAAAAGTAAGCGGTCTGCCGCTTGAAGAGCATGACCTTATGAAAGTAGGCTCTTATTATCATGTAGTAAGTGATATGGAGCGTATAGGCGACCATGCCGAAAACATCTGTGAGATAGCATCAAGACTGATTGAAAATGATGACCATTTCAGTGAAAAGGCAACTGAGGAACTTACAGAACTCAAAAATCTTGTTGACAAGGTACTTACAGACTCGCTTAAACTTTTCGAGATACAGACTGCCGATCCAAAGCTCCTTGAAAGCGTAAGCCTCACCGAGCAGGAGATTGACGACAAAACAGAACTTTATAAAGACAACCATATCGAAAGACTCAGCAAAGGCGAGTGCAATGCCACAACAGGTACATTGTTCATGGAGCTTCTTACTAACCTTGAACGTATTGCCGACCACAGCACAAATATAGCTTTCTCGATATCTGGAAACGGCATACCTGCACATAAAGTACTTGCATAACACAAAAAAACAGGCACGATCTCCGGATCGTGCCTTTGCTTTTTCTATGATTTTATTCAGGCTTATTTTTAAGGTAATTTATGATAGCAAGTCCTGCTGTTGCACCCTCATAGACAGCTTTGAACACCTGCAATGTACCGCCGGTACAATCACCGGCCGCAAACAATCCGGGAATAGTAGTTTCCATCTTATTGTTTACCATTATATGTCCGTTGTCTATAACAGCACCGACTTTTCTTGCAAGATCACCGCTGTCTGCTGTACCGAGTGCTATAAAAACTCCGCTGACTTCTATACTGCTGCCATCTTCAAACTCTACACCCTCAACTGTAAGATCACCTTTTACTTCAGCTATCTTGTTTGTATTGAGCTTTATGTTTTCGGGAAGCTCTGCCGTAAGCTCAACTCCGTTAGTAAGAAGTGTAACTTCGGGAGATGTATTTGCAAGCACCTGTGCTTCGTGTACAGCATACTCTCCGCTGCCTATAACACACACATTCTTTCCTCTGTAGAAAAATGCATCGCATACTGCACAGTAGCTGACACCTTTCCCCTCAAATTCCTTTATACCCTTGATATTCAGAGTCTTTCTTGAAATACCTGTAGCAAGTAAAAGTGCATCTGCGGTATATTCTCCCTTATTCGTCACAGCAACGGGCATATAGTTATCATCAAAAACAACAGAAACAACTTCCTCCTCTATAAATTCAACGCCAAGCCTTTTTGCACCCTCAACGCCTCTTTTATAAAGTTCTTCACCCGAAACAGGTTCTGCAAAGCCGTAATAATTTTCGATCTTTTCAGCCTTGCCGAGTGCGCCCATACCGTTTGAAATTATGGAAACATCAATTTTTCCGCTTCTCTGCAGATAAAGTGCTGCGGATATGCCCGCAGGCCCCGAACCTATTATGACAGCCTTTTTCATATCATTTACCTTCCTTTTAAAAGTATTTCGACATAACATACTTAAATTATACTATCCCAGACATTATTATTCAAGCAAAATCATAAAATTTTGTTAAAAGGAAAATGACTCATAATTATAAGGCTTTCAGGATATCCGTTATCTCCTGCGGCGAATTTATAATAACGTCACAAAGCTTTCTTTCTTCCTCTGTACCAAAACCGTAAGCACAGCCTATAGTCTTTAAGCCGTTCACCTTTCCGACACGGAAATCCGATGCTCTGTCGCCTGTCATAACAAAACTTTCGTCAGGATATTTTTCCTTTATAAACGGGAAAATATTCTCTTTTGGTATAAAGTCGTAGTCCTCCGCACAAAAATAGCTGTCAAACCATCTGTCAAGACCGAGTGCTTTCCTGTGAGCGTACATATAATCGTGACGGCAGTTAGAAAGTATCACCATTGTATAACCCTCAGCTTTAAGCTCATTAAGAGTATCTTCAACTCCGTCAAAAAGCTGAGCCTTTCCGCCGAGCACACCTTCTATAAGCTCACGGCCTATTATCATGCTTGCTCTGTGCCATACATCGTCTGCAAGCTCAGGCATAAAATCCTTCCACATGTCCGGCGCACTTACTCCAAGATATTTTGAAACATCCTCATCCGTATAAAGTCTTTCCTCGGCATAGCCCTCCTTTACAAGCATATCATAAGCCTTGCGGAATGCACAGCCGTAAATATGCTTTGTATTATGGAGAGTGCCGTCATAGTCAAATATCAGTACCATATTATATCTGCCTCATAAGGTTGACCATTTCTATTGCTCCCAAAGCACAGTCATAACCCTTGTTTCCTGCCTTTGAGCCTGAACGTTCAATCGCCTGTTCTATATTTTCGGTAGCAATGACACCGAAAAGTACGGGGATACCGCTTTTAAGACTTGCCTGTGCTATGCCCTTTGTTGTTTCATTAACAACAAGCTCATAATGTGAGGTCGAGCCTCTTATAACTGCACCTACGCATATAACCGCATCATATTTTCCGCTCTCCGCCATACTCTGAGCAACAACAGGTATTTCAAATGCACCCGGCACCCATGCCGCATCAATGTTTTCCTCGTCAACACCGTGACGTACAAGACCGTCAACAGCACCTTCCAGCAGCTTTTCAACTATAAAGCTGTTGAATCTTGATGCTACTATGCCTACTCTCATGCCCTCCGGTGCAACCACTTTTCCTTCAATAATGTTGATATTCATAATAAACACTCTCCTTAATCAAATTTTATTTCATTGAATATATGTCCCATTCTGTCCTGCTTTGTTTTAAGATAGAAGCCGTCATACTTTCCCGGCTGTATCTCTATCGGCACACGTTCCTTTATTTTGAAGTCAAAGCCTTCAAGACCGTATATCTTACCGGGATTGTTTGTAAGAAGCCGCAGCGACTTAACGCCTAAATTCTGTAATATCTGTGCGCCGCTCCAATATTCTCTGAGGTCGGGCGCAAAACCTAATTTTATGTTTGCGTCAACGGTATCATATCCCTGCTCCTGAAGCTCATATGCTTTGAGCTTATTGATAAGTCCTATACCTCTGCCCTCCTGACGCATATAGAGTATAATGCCTCTGCCCTCATTCTGTACCATTCTCATAGCCGAATGAAGCTGCTCTCCACAGTCGCAGCGTGACGAACCGAAAACATCTCCCGTAAGACACTCGGAATGTACACGGCAAAGTATATTTTCGCCGTCACCTATCTCACCGCATACAAGTGCGACATGATGCTCGCCTGTGATGTCATTCACAAAACCGTATATCCTGAAATCTCCGAAGGCTGTCGGAAGGTTTGCACAAGCCTGCTGCTGCATATGATTTTCGTGCCGTCTTATATAGTCCTGAAGTGACTTTATTGTAATAAAGCAAAGTCCGAATTTTTCCGCAAGCTCCCATAATTCAGGCGTTCTCATCATAGTGCCGTCATCTCTCATTATCTCACAGCAAAGACCGCATTCAGCGAGTCCTGCGAGTCTGCAAAGGTCAACTGTAGCCTCAGTATGACCGCTGCGTACAAGTACACCGCCCTTTCTTGCCGTAAGCGGAAAAACATGTCCCGGTCGTCTGAGATCATACGGCTTTGTATCCGGATCGGCACATGCACGGCATGTATAACCCCTTTCCTCTGCGGATATGCCCGTTGTAGTATCAACATGATCTATCGAAACAGTAAAGGCTGTGCTGTGGTTATCCGTATTTTCAGAAACCATCTGCGGAAGTGACAGCCTTTTTGCTATTTCCTGCGACATAGGCGTACATATAAGACCTCTGCCGTATTTAGCCATGAAATTCACGTTTTCCGTTGTTGCGAACTCTGCCGCACATATAAGATCTCCCTCGTTTTCTCTGTCGGGATCATCTGTGCAAAGTATAAGCTTACCCTGCTTTAATGCGTCAAGTGCTTCCTCGACGGTGTTATATTTTCTGTCTGACAATATTATTCCCTCCGTTTACATGAATCCGTATTTAGAAAGAAATTCCTCTGTTATAACAGATTCCTTTTTATTATTATCATCAACAGGCTCAATAAGCCTTTGAACATACTTGCCGATTATATCATTTTCAAGATCAACGATATCACCGATTTTTTTTGAAAGAAGTGTTGTCTTTGCAGCCGTGTGAGGTATCACAGATACAGAAAAACTTCTGCCGCTGACTTCTGCAACTGTCAGGCTTATACCGTCTATCGCTATTGAGCCTTTTTCAACGATAAGCCTTAAAATACTGCTGTCAGCCTCTATCTTTACCCATACGGCATTCTTTTCACGCTTCATACTTATTATCTTTCCCGTACCGTCGATATGTCCCGATACTATATGACCTCCGAAACGTCCGTCAGCCGCCATAGCTCTTTCAAGATTAACAGTGCTGCCGCTTTTCAGACTTCCGAGTGCGGAACGTCTGAGAGTTTCGGGCATAACATCAGCCGTAAAGCTGTCAGATGTCATTTTAGTAACGGTAAGGCATACTCCGTTTACAGCTATCGAGTCGCCTGTCTTAGTGCCGTCAAGCACTATACTTGCACCAACTGTCAGCTCGCAGGAATTTGCCCCAGATACGATACTTTTTACAACTCCGATTTCCTCAATTATCCCCGTGAACAAATCCAATACCTCCTTCAACGTCATATTCAAGAAGTATATCTTCATCAAAGCATGTGATCTTCCTGTTTTTTAATTCGGCGCACATATCGGGCGATTCCGCACCGATACCCTCAACAGCCGTTTTTGCATTCCTGCCGCCCATTATCTTAGGCGCTATATATGCATATACATGCTGAACAAGTCCGTTACGCAGAAAGGATTCGTTTATCGTGCAGCCGCCCTCGACAAAAACACTTGATATACCTTTTTCACCGAGATACTTCATCAAAGCAGTAAGGTCTATACCGTTTTCACTTTCGGGAAATATTACAACCTCCGCCCCCATGCTTTCAAGTTCTTTTTTCTTTTCACTGTCGGCATTACAGCAGGCTATCAGCAATGGAAATTCTTTTGCAGTCATACAAAGCTTACTGTCAAGTGGGATTCGCATATCCTTATCGGCAACTATCCTCAAGGGCTGATGTGAATTTTCAATACGGCAGTTCAGCATGGGATCATCTGCAAGGACTGTTCCGATACCTGCAAGGATTGAACTGTAATATCCTCTGAGAGAATGTACATGCTCACGGGCTTTTTCGCCTGTTATCCATTTTGATGCGCCTGTGTATGATGCTATTTTTCCGTCAAGCGTTGCAGCAAACTTTATTGCCGTATACGGAATTTTTTTCGTGATATAGTGGAAAAATACCGGATTAAGCTCATCGCATTCCTCACGCATAAAATCTTCTGTAACCTCAATACCGTGTTCCCTGAGAATTTCTGCTCCCTTGCCCGATACAAGCGGGTTCGGATCTCGTGAGCCTATAAAAACTCTTGATATTTTATTTTCGATTATTGCCTCTGTACACGGCGGAGTCCTGCCGTAATGACAGCACGGTTCAAGCGTTACATATATATCTGCACCTTCGGCACTTTCCGTAAGTGAAGCAAAAGCATTTCTTTCGGCATGAAGCTCACCGCATTTTCTGTGATATCCCTCGCCTATTATCCTGTCATCCTTGACTATAACAGCACCCACCATAGGATTTGGTGCGGCAAAACCTATCCCCTTTTTAGCAAGCTCTATTGCTCTTAGCATATATTTCCGCTGTTTTTCAAACTCCTGCATGAAGTCCCTCCTTTCAGCAAAAGCACAAAAAAACCCTACGGTTATCCGCAGGGCTTAGATTTAAGACTAATAATACAGTTATACAAAAGTGTAACCGAAAACCTCTTTTATCCGGACTGTTACCGTCGGCTCCGGAATTTCACCGGATCAGCCTGAAATCAGGCTGGCGGGCTTTACCGCCGGTGGAGAATTGCACCCCGCCCTGAAGCTTTTGTCGCTAAAATTATACCATAAAAATCTGCTTTTGTAAAGCAATATACCCAAAAATCCGCACAAGAACTGTAATTTCTTGTGCGGACGATTTTATTTCTGTTCAGCAACCTTTTCGGCTATCTTCTTATCAACAAAACCTACAAATTTATTGAATCCGGAATACTTCTTTATCAGCTCGATTATGACAGAAATTGCGAGTGAAAGCACAAGTACAACAAGTGTAACGAGTGCAAAATGTCTTACGGAGTAGACAAATTCTCTCAGGAAATACTGTCTTATAAACGTATGCAAAAGGAATATATTCATTGAATGTGTTCCGAGGAAACACAATACCTGTCTGAGTACCGGTATTCCGACAATAAATTCATAGCAGTAATATACAACATAAACCGGAATAATATTATCTGTAAGCTCATAGGCACTTGCAGAATAACCCTTCTTATGAAGCATTACTCTCATGTAATACAATCCCACAAGCAGAGCCGTAAGTACAACAAATTTTATTGCCTTGCTGAGATATTTGTTTTTAGTTATCACAAAGCCCTTGGCTTTTGCCATAAGATCATATTGTGCAAATACTATGCCTAAAACTGCCGCAAAGAACCAGCGTGAAATATTAGCCTTGTGGTCAGGCTGTAGCTGTACATAAAACGATATTATCCTCGGAACAAATATGCACAAAAGCATCATAAGCATCGGGCCGTACTTTTTACTGATATTTGCTATAAACGGCAGTACCAGTATTATGAATATTGCAAGCGTCATATACCACCATGTACCATTGAGTGTAGGCGTATTGAAAAGATATGCAAGACCGGAAGCATCTGCAAATATACTGTAAATACCCGTAGTTATATCCTTTGAGAAATATATTTCCGCTACTCTTGAATTTATGAATATTGAGAATATGAATCCGAGCAGATATATTACCCAGAAACCCGCCATAAGCTTCCATAATCTGCGGTAAAGATAATCCTTGTACTGCCTGCCGCTGAGAGTTCCTTCATTGCCGTACTTTTTCAGCGATACTGTAAGTCCGTAACCGCTAAGGAACACATACATTCCTACACATATTTTCAGAAAATTTGATATGGTAACTATAAATGTCTGCGAAAACGGTGTAAAGCTAACTGTAAGCCCTTCAAATCTGTCAGGCGACAAAAATCCGTGATGCTGTATCATAAACATTATAGCGATACCCTTTATCGCAAGGGTATCGTTTTTATCAAACTTCATGATTTATCACTCCTCTTCAAATGTCGTTTCCATGTTTCTTGAACAATACGCTTCCGAATAGTTGGTATCAAATGTTACCGAATCAATAACACTTTCCGTCAGCTTATCAAATACAACTATGTTCAGTCCACACTTATTTACCGAATGATCTGTACCGTCTATTTTGATAACGGCTTCGCCGTTATCATCTCCGGAACGGCTTATTACAGTAATCTCATGTCCGGAAACATTTCCGCTGTAAGAAATGCCGGTGTCTTTATCACCCAACTGCTCATACTCCGCCGTACCTTCATCTATAACGGCTATATATGGTCTGTCCTGCTTATCCTCAAGATAATTTGCCAGTCCGAAACCATCTTTCAGCCGTGAGGCAATATCCGCTCCAAGATTAAATCCTGTAGTTTCCTTTACGGATATAATTATTATCTTTCCGCTCTTTTCCTGTTTAAGCCGGTCAAGATATTCGATAATATCTATTACAGATGACAATGAGTTTTTATCTATTCCCATGAATGACATGATAAGATTTTCAAGCACTTCTATCTTTTCATTCTGCTCCTGTATGAGCTTCATAAGCTCATCTCTTTCAGAATCGGATTTAAGCCTCAGCATCATATCATAATCGGAAAATGCCTTTACTTTAGGCTTTTCCAGTGCATCGGTCAGCCATTTTCTGCATCTGTCCTTTTCCCTGTCCAGTATCTCATATACTGCATCATAATCTATCGGCTCAAAAAGATCAGGTCTGTCAATATCATTTTCAGATGCTATCAGCCTGTTTTCAAGATGAAGCATTGAAAGAAATGAAGTAAAATTTTCTGCTCCCCTTCTGTTATTGAGTATACATATAAACGGTTTTCTCATTATAATGGCAAAGCACATTCCATAGAACGAGTCTGTTATGAACAGCTCAGAATTAATTATGTTCTGCAAACGCTCCTCTGCTTTCAGTTCGGGAACATAAATATCTCCCAACGGTTCAATATAATCCTTTGAGGCAAAATATTCGGAGAATATCTCACAGGGCAGTCCTGTTTTTTTCATGGCATATTTTATTATCCGCTGTTTTTCCGCTGACGGATCAAGTATATATCCTCCGATATAGCTTTCCGGCAATATCCTTTCCGACTTTTCTGCAAGCTTATAATAATGCTTTGTATCGCAAAGGAAAACAGGATCAAGCACATGTTCGGCACATACACCGTAATTATCTCCTGCAATATTCACACCGTCCTCATCTCTTACGGAAAACGCATCGAATTTCTGCATGAAATATGCCATTTCGCTGTGTATATCGGGATCTCCCCATATTCCGTCATGTCCGAATGAAGCCGCATATGCTATTTTTTTCTTGGTATCGCTTACCCAGTCAAGAGCCGTGAACTCTCCGAGCTGTCTGTAAAGTGTGTACTGAAAAAACTTGTCAGATCCGACAACAAATGTATCACACTTTTCGTTAAGCTCACGCATCATTAACTTGTTTTCATACATCGGCGATACAGCATACTCAGGATAAGGGCATTCCATATAAAGCTTATCAGGATTCATCTGCATCATTGCTGCACCTGCCGCACTTTTAGGTCTTTCTATCAGAAGAGTTGAATACCCAAGATCTTCAAGGACATGATAAAGTGCAAGCTGTGTCATCGTGCTGCCGAAATTGCCCGCATAAAAATTGCCGACAAGTCCTATATCAAAATGTTCTGTCTTTATAAACTCTATAGTTTCTTCAAGCGTCTTTGTCCTGAGCATTTTCAGGAAACGCTCCCTCTGTTTGTTTGCAGGCTGCTCCGATTTTATGCGGTTTCTTATACGGCTCGGCTTGACATTCATTTCTTTGGATTTTTTGAAACCATCACACACCCATGAAAAAAGCTGCATACCTTTATCGTTGTTTAAAAAAACTATAGATGTGCCCTTTCTGTCATTCATACTGCTGTCAAGCTTGGTTATGCCCCAGTAATCACCTATTGATATATCTCCCTGACGGGGATATATTGCAAATTTACAGTCTGAACAGCTTTTTCTGAGCATAAGATTTTTGTGATACACATATTCAAACATGTCTCCGCCGTCTTCGCTCTTGTCATACGGCTTATCACAGCCTTCAAATTCCATGTGTATCGTCTTGCAGTTCCAGCCGAAGTCCTTATTTCTAAACTTTATGTCCTTCAAAGCAGACTTTTTTCCTGTATGTTTAACTGATACCTCATCAACATACTTTCTGAAAACCAGCTCCGACGGCACACCATGACAAAGTATATCCACAGCATAGAAATTATCATAACTGTCACCGATATATGACTTTATGCCTGCGACCTGACAGGGTGTACCTGTGAAAAGCACCTTTTTGCCGCTGTCAAGCGCATTTTTTATTTCACGGTATGCATAGTCTATATTGCTCTGGGCATACTTTGAATTTTTCAGCGGCTCAAGCTCTGACTTTGAGTTTATTATCACATGGGAAAGTCTGAATTTATCATCAAATGCCGCACCGCATACAAGACCGCCCTGATCGAGTATTTCCTCTGCAAGAACAGTGAATACACCGCCCGATGAGCTTTTAAGGCGTATATCATCTTCAGCCATGACCGCAAATATTTTGGGAACATCTTTATTTTTATACTGAGTATTCAGAGCAGGACATTTTCCGGTACATTCTCCGCAGTCGATACATTTATCGTTATCAACCCAAGGCATGAGGAAACCTTCCTCATTATACTGCATTTTCACAGCATCGACAGGACATACATTCATACATGCCGAACATCCTGTACATATAATGTCAGAAACACTCATTACATTATTTTTCATTGTAAGTACTCCTTTTACTGTTTATGTGTCTGCACAGCAAAGTATATCACAGATACCATATCTGCAAAGACTTTCTATAACATTTTCATCTATTCTTTCCCCCGGCATAACAACAGGAACTCCGGGAGGACACGGACATGCACTCTCAGCCGAAACAAGCCCGTAAGAATTTCTGACAGCCACCCTTTTGGTTTTTGAAAAGACAGCCTCCCCCGGCATCATTACACGTTCCGGAAGAAATATCTTCTCAGGCATTCTGTTCCTGCCGTTTCCGCAAAGAGAACCGACAGCGGATTCAAGTCTTTCAAAGTCCTTTTCACTGTTGAACGGCGTACATATAAATACCGCATTATCACCGTCACAGAATTCAGGCTCTATATTAAAGCTATGGAAATACTCTGTCTGCCCATTGGAAGAAATTCCTGCACATGAAGTATTTATACATACCCTCAGCGGATCGCAAAGTCCCGACGGCATAACAAGCCCTCTTTCCGCCGCAAGAGATTTTATTTTCTCTACCCTTTCTTCAAGCATGGAATATTCGTTACTCCGGCTTTCAAGATAGTCACAGCATATGTCTATTGAAGCCATTACTATATATGAAGGACTTGTAGAACCGAAAAGTGCCATAGTCTGTTTTGCATGTTCCGCACATTCTTCATCAGCAATATTAAGCACTGCTCCACCTGTAAGCACAGGCAATGTCTTATGAAGCGAACATGCCGACATATCCGCACCCAATGCTATCGGATGCAGATTTTCACTGCCGAATGCAAGGTGTGAACCGTGAGCGTTGTCAACAAGAAGAAGCTTTCCGTATTTATGACACACCTCTGCAAGTCCTTTTATATCTGATATTTCGCCGTAATAATCGGGACTTGTGACATAAAGTGCCGCCGCATCGGTATTCTCCGAAAAAGCTCTGTCTGCATCTTCAGCAGTTATCCTGCCCGTAAAAAAAGCACTGTCCGACTGCGGAATTATCCATACAGGCTCTAAACCTGTAAGTACACATGTATTGACTGCACTTCTGTGTATGTTTCTTGCAAAGAGTATCTTTTTACCGTGTCTTGCCGCAAGAGTGAGCATTGTCTGTATGGCAAGCGTACAGCCTCCAGAAGAAATTAAAGTCCGTTTTGTTCCGAAAAGTCTTTCAAGTCTTTTTTCGGTATTCCGTATTATCCCGTCAGCCTCATAAAGTGAATCTGTATCCGGTAATTCCGTAAAATCCAGCCTTAAAAGCTCCTGCGGAAGTATATCCGAGCATTTATGTCCGGGTGTATGGAACGATGAAAGTCCCTTTTCCCTATGGCTCAGAAGTCCTTTATATATTGAAAGCTCCGCCATTATATCCCCCCTGAACTTATCTTTTTCCTTTACATTTATAATTATATCAGTAAATACATTATCTTTCAACCTGATTTTAGCATAGCACCAGGGCAACCGCATGAAACTACGTGAAAAAATTGTATATTTTGTATAAAAATAAGCATGATATTCTCTTGTCAGAGCAGTTACCGTTTGGTTTATTTTTGTTTTTAGTGAAAAATAATTAGCTCA
>Ga0256407_10004400_pt1 | contig 23567 bp, 21 predicted proteins | sample RumenRJG_04DNA_FD_193489 | JGI IMG/M metagenome (GOLD analysis project Ga0256407, IMG submission 193489) | Bovine rumen microbial communities from Lethbridge, Alberta, Canada - RJG_04 | ecosystem: Host-associated > Mammals > Digestive system > Stomach > Rumen | place: Canada: Alberta... | reverse complement strand
TCTTAATATGTTCATTTCTTTCTCTTTTATTGCGAGTAAAAGAGAAAGAAACAGAACCAAAGAAAGAGAAAAACGCAAAGGTACAATACCGCCTTACGGCGGCATAAGGCTGCTAACGCAGTAATATGTGTTTTTGTCCTAACGGACAAAAATCTCTTAGCGCACCTAAAAAACGGTGCGCATTTAACCCCTCACCCCACCCCTCTCCCCTTGGGAGAGGGAGCAGTTCTTGAAATTTTAATTTCATAGAAATGCGGGTGAGGGTAATATGTAAGTTGGGCTTTCAGCCCAACAATATAAAATGTTGGGGTAGAAACCCCAACTTACTTATTAGTGTCAGGCAATTGCCTGACCTACAACTATATACCATGTTTTTCACTATGAGTAATCTTTATTTTATGACCACTAATTACATTATTTGCACTCTTGGCAGCTTTTGAATCTACCGCTATCAGTTCACCTGATTCTTTAAGATATTCTTGTTGTCCATTTCGAAAATATCCCATATACAAATCATCATATTTTTTGTTTTTAAAATCATATAATGTATATTGTTTATGACGTTGAAAATCGCCAGGATAAATTTGTGTCATTTTTTCACGATACAAACTAGTAAGATTATGTTCCTTATCATATTGTCGTGTTCTCGTTACCATAGTATTATGATCCTTTAATATATCTTCTCTTACAATTTTGCTGCTATTAGTACGGTCATATATAATTCTATCTTTTAACCATACTTTGTCACCATTTTTGGTAAGTCTGTAAAATGACGTTCTCTGCCCTGGAACAGTATAACCAACACCAAAATCAGTTCTTTTAAAAATATTTTCTGATTTTGTTTCAACTAATAAATTTCCCCTTTGTTTTACTGCTTTTAAAAAATCTTTCACTCCATTTGGATTTGAAATCGGGCCATAAATATTTGATATTTTAGTTGTACATTGTTTTACACTTGATTTCATATATGGCTTGATAAAAGATGATACATGCTTAATTGCAAAATTTAATAACCCCATAATTTTCTCCTTTCTAATTTGTTAGGTTTTCAACCCAACTTACAATTTTATAAATGTACTTAACCCTTGAAAAACGTTTTCCCCTGTACATTTATAAAAAAATTTTCGCCGAAAGGATTGCCCCACCCCACCACATCATATCATATCATATCATATAGCAGATTATAACAGGGTTTGCGCTATTTTAAATTCGAGTTTACAATTCTTAACAAATACATTATTCGCTTAATTTTAGAGCAAGTTTAATTGCCTCAACCATACTATCTGGATTTGCAACTCCTTTTCCTGCAATATCAAATGCCGTACCATGCCCCGGAGATGTTCTTATGACATCAAGTCCGATTGTTGTATTAACAGTCTTTTCACCTGCAACTGTTTTAATCGGAATCAATCCCTGATCGTGGTAGCAGGCAATATAACAATCATAATCGTCTTTTTCATTATTATAATAGTATCTGCCGGCATTAATAAATAAAGTATCAGATGGTTTTGGATAAGTAATATTTATCCCTTCATCTTTTAAATATTCAACTGCAGGGATTAAAATTTCAATTTCTTCTCTGCCTAAAATCCCGTCCTCGCCTGCGTGGGGATTAAATCCGCAAAGTGCAAATTTCGGGTTCTCAATTTTAAAAACAGTTTTAAAAGTTTTGACAAGATTTTCAACCTTTTTTATAACGATTTCCTTTGTTAAATTTATTTCTTTTAGCGCACAATGTCTTGTTAAAAGCAAAACCCTGAAATTGTCCGCTACAAAAAGCATTTCTGCAAGTTGCCCGTCATGCGAGAGATATTTTTGCAAAACTTCAGTCTGACCGTTAAAATTGTATCCGGCAAGATGCAGAGCATTTTTTGCAACGGGGGCGGTAACAATTGCCTTTGGCTTTAGTTCACACACTTTTTTTAATGACTGAAAAGAAAATTCCCCTGCCTGAGCGGCAACTTTTCCTGCCTGAATATCCGATTTTTCATAAGAAATTTCAATAATTTCATATTTATCAATGTCGGCATGACAACCTGCCAAATTATTATAAAAATTTAGCACTTCACTATTAGAAATCAAAACAACTTTATCTGTGGTTAAATTCAAAATTTTTAGCGCTTTGAGAGTAATTTCAGCCCCAATTCCGTTTGGGTCACCTGTCAGAATTGCGATTTTATCCATAAATTAACCCTCATGAGTTTCAAAATAACGCAAAATATCCATTATAGTTGTATCTTTACCCAAATTACCTGATTTTGTGACAATGTACTGGGTAGAATCAATATTTTTACTCAATGCAATGGCTGGCAACACTTCATCAACAAGGCTCAACTGACAAACACCTAAAGCATCACAACACTTATAAGATGTTTCGCCGCCTAAAGTTATTAAAATAGCACAAATTTTTGATAAAACTTTTTCTGTCAATTCAGCCAAGAAATCTGTTATCATATCGGCTAAGCCTGATTTTGTTAATTCCACATTAATTGAAGAAGAATCAAAACCGTTAAAATTTTTAAATAAATTTGAGGTATGAACAAGCACAATCCCTGTCTCATGCAAGTCTTTTACAATTTTATCAACAAATTCCTCACTTACACCCTTCATAATCGTATCCATATCAAGTTCATGAACTTTTGATTTTTCGCTGTAAATACAATTATTTTCGAGTGCGTGAATCTGATTAGCAGTAATATGTGTTGCACTACCCGATACAATAAATTTCGGCATCTTCGGAACCGTAACACTTTTTCTTTCAAGTTCGTTTTCTTTAGGGAACCAAATATTACTCAAAACTTTTGCCGCTGCCGCATTACCCACAGGCAAAATTTTATATTCTGATTTCTGAACCGCAAGAACTGTTTGCTCAATATCGGTGTTTGACGCAGAATCAACAATTATAATCCTTTTACCATCTTCAATAAGTTCGTTTATTCGGCGCAAAATCGGACCTGCACCGTCAAGAACGGTTTTTAACTCAACAAGACCGACAAGTTTTTCCAAATTTTCACCCAACTGATGCTTTAATAATGTCGGTAAATGAGATTCTGTTATAGGAGAATGAGGATCTGCCGCCATTTCAGTTCGTTCAATAGGTGAACCTTTCAAAAGTTGGTATCCACCGACAGTTATTCTGCCCTCGTTTGGAAACGCAGGCATAACAACCGCAGCATCCCAATCCAAAACTTCTAATGCAGAAATAATTTCAACCGCAATATTTCCTCTGACTGTTGAATCTATTTTTTTATAAAAAAAATCAGGATGAATTTTTTCAGTAAAAAGTTCAACTGCTTTTTTGACCTTTTCAAATGCACATTCCGGTGTTCCGTTTCTTGATTCTGTTGAAATCGCCCATGCCTGAGGAATATGTTCATTTATTCCCGCAACATTTTCATTGAGCAGAATGTTAGTATCCGCACCGTTTAGTTTAAACTGCAAAGCGGTATCATTCGCACCTGTCAGGTCATCTGCAATTATTCCGACAATATTTGAATTAGTAATCATTATACTGCTTCTTCTACATCTCTTTTTGAACCTAATAACCTGATGTTATTAGCAATTATATAAAATGTTTCTCTTTCGTTTCCGGTTGCTTTATCTGTCCAGCGGCGGTTAGCAATTCTGCCGTCAACTGCTACAAGTCTGCCTTTTTTAACATATTCAGACGCAAATTCAGACTGCTTATCCCAAACATCAATATTAAACCAATCCGTAACTTCGGCTTTTGTTTTGGCATCCCATCTGTTTACTGCAACAGAAAAATTTGTCTTTGTTTTACCTGATTCAAAAGATGTGAAATTTTCTGATGCATCTCTGCCAACTCTGCCTACTATTGTAACCGTATTCATAATTCTTACCTCTTATTATTTATAAATTTTTACTAATTCCTTTACACCGTCAAGAACCTGACTCGCTTTTTCTTTCGCTTTTGCTGAACCCTCTCTTATTATATCATCAACTTCGTCAAGATGTTCTTCATAATATTTTCTGCGCTGTCTAATCGGTGCAAGAATTGAGTTTATCTTATCGCCCAACTGTCGTTTACACTGTGCGCAACCTCTCAAACCCTGCTCACATTCACTTCTGACAGTCGCAATTTCATCATCAGCACCAAATATTTTCCAATACTTGAATGCAACTTCACACTCATCAGGATGCCCCAAATCGTCTTTGCGCAATCGTGAACGATCTGTTATTGCCGTCATAATTTTTTTGGAAGTATCATCTTCTGAGTCTGAAATTTTTATATCATTGTGATAAGATTTACCCATTTTATTTCCGTCTAAACCGCAAATTAAAGAACATTCGTTTAATAACGGTTTTGCCTCATGGAAAAACTCACCGTAAAGGTTATTAAATCTTCTTGCAATATCTCTTGTAATTTCAATATGAGCAACCTGATCAATTCCGACAGGAACCAAATCAGCATTCATCATCATAATATCCGCACTCATCAAAACAGGGTATCCCAAAAGTCCGTAATTCATCTGCTGTCCCTGACCTTCTTTTGTTTTTAGGATTTTAACCATATCTTTTAAAGTCGGATCGCGTTCAACCCAATTTTGCGGAGTAATCATGCTTAAATATACATTAAGTTCCGCAACCTCAGGAAGTAATGATTGAACATATATAACGGATTTTTCAGGATTAATACCGCATGCAAGCCAATCCAAAACTACATCATAAGTATTTTGCTTGAGTTCTTCGGTTTTATCATATTTTGTAGTCAAAGCATGCCAATCTGCAACAAAATAATAACAATCATATTTATCCTGCAAATTCACCCAGTTTTTGATTACACCAAGATAATGTCCAAGATGTAACTTTCCTGTCGGACGCATACCCGATACAATAACCTGTTTCATAAAAATCCTTTCTATATGAAAAGTATTATATAACAAACAGAAATAAATAAAAAACTTACGCAATATAGAAAAGCAAATTAATTAAAAAGTCTGCAAAAAGCATATAAATTGTTGAAAGAATAGCCGCCTTAGTGGTGGAAGTTCCGACTTCTTTAGCGCCGCCTTTTGTTTCATAACCCTTTGATGCACAGACAAGAGCGATTAAACCGCCAAAAATACACGCTTTCAAAAGACTTATATAAATATCTTTTGTATGCATCCATGCCCATACTGAATGCCAATATCTTGCAGGATGAAGTCCTATTGTACCTTCTGCAACAGCCATACCTCCCGCAATTCCGATAAATTCCGCTATCAAAACAACCATTGGAACCGTTATTGCCGCACCTAAAATTCTCGGAGTAAAGTAATACCCGACAGGATCAATTTTCAAAGTCTTTATTGCATCAACCTGAGAAGTGACCTGCATATTGGCAATTTCAGCTGAAATAGCCGTTCCGGCTCTTGCGCCGATAGCCAAAGCAACAAACCCCGGAGCAATTTCTCGTATCATTACAATAGCGATAGTTCCGCCGATATACGCTTCAGCACCGGTCATTAAAAATTCTTTTGAAACCTGAATTGTTATAACCGCAGCCGCAATAAACGCAATTACAAGCGAAATTACCAAGGAATCGTAACTGATTGCCGCAGCCTGAGATATGACGGTCTTAAATCTTTGATTTCCGCCAAATAGGTACTTGATACAAGTTATTAAATTTTGAACACAAACACCTAAAAATCTAATCATTTGTAGTAAATATAGCACAAAAAAAGTCGTTTGACAAACTGTCAAACGACTTTTTTAAATCTTTGAAGTTATACCATTTCCGGAACTTTAACTGCATTTCTTTGAGCAATTTCAACTAATGCAGAGATTGTAGCCATCATAGAAAGTTCTGAAGACAATTTATTGATACAAGAACCGCAGCCGATTGCACTTGCACCTGCTGCAAAAGCAAACGGTGCAGTTGTCGGGTTAATTCCTGTTGCTGTCATAACAGGAATTTCAACATTTCTGCAAAGTTCAATTGTATTTGAAATAGTCAATTCTGCTCTGTCCATCAATGCTCTTGCACCTGTCATTTCAGAATTTGCATGATAATGTCCTTCTGTTTGGATTAAATCAATACCCATTTCTTCTAAATGATGAGCAAGTTCAATTTGTTCTGCGGTAGAAATTTCACCCGGAACAGTAACGCAGAAAAATATATCGCTATCACCGATTAAAGATTTTGTTTCTTTAACGATATCCAAAACTTCCTGTGCGCTGAATGAACGACCTTCTTTGTATAAAGTATCAAAATTCCCTACTTCAAGACCGTCTGCGCCAAGTTCAACTGCTCTTGCAAGTTCAGATGGAACAACTGATGATACAAAAATCGGCATATCAGTCATTGAACGAACTTCACGGATTATATCTTCTCTTGCACAGATATCAACTGCACTTGCGCCTGATTTTTCTGCTGAAGATACAACTTTTTTAATATTTTCGATATCAAAATTATCAATACCTGCGATAACTTTTACTGCTCTTTTTTCTTCCAAATGATGTTTGAATAAATCAATTCTTGACATAATTTTCTCCTTTTATAATTTCATGTTGGGCAAATATGCCCAACCTACATCCGTTTTTCAACTAACAAGGCAATTATACATTATTATTTTAATATTTGCAAGAACGCTATTTACCGTAAACAAATCGGTGAATACAATAAACAATAAATAAAAGTAAAGTTAGTTAAGTGAATAAGGTAAATATACAATGAAAAAATTTATAACAACATTAGCAATAATATTTTGTCTTTGTACTCCCGGTTACGCACAAAACTATGACAAAGACGAACTTATAAATATCAATGTTTACGAAAAAATTTCGCCTGCAATAGTTTCGGTTGTTGCGCAATTATCTGACGGAGTATCAGAGGGAACAGGCTGTATAATCACAACTGACGGACAAATCCTGACAGGATGGCATGTTGTTGAAGGCGCAAAAACCATTGATGTCACAACCTCAAACGGTCAAACCTACAAAGCAAAATTAATTGCCAAAATGAAAGATTCAAGAGATTTGGCACTTTTAAAAATTGAACCGAATGAAAAACTTTCAACAGTATCATTTGGGGACAGTGAGGAAGTAAAAGTAGGACAAAAAGTTCTTTCTATCGGTAATCCGTTTGGTTTTTCAAATACGCTTACACAAGGAATAATATCAAGAATTGATTATGTAAAAAACCGTTTTCAGACTGATGCTGCCATAAACCCCGGATGCTCCGGCGGTCCGATACTCAATTCTACAGGCGAAGTCATTGGAATAAGCCAATCAATTTATAACCCTGATCATAACATTTCAAATATTGGAATCGGCTTTGCCGTACCGTCTAATGAAGCAGTAAAATTTATTGCTTCTCAAAAAAGGTAATAAGGTATTGTGACAACAAGACAGCAAGACCCTTAAAAATTTGTGAATTGTGAGTCATGAATTGTGAGTAGTCTTTTACGATAATTTTGCACTTTTATGACACTGAAAATTGTAAAGGACAATTCACTATTCTCAGTTCACTATTCACATAAATTATATTATCATCTTTATTGCAACTTTTTCACAAACTCCGCAATATCAGAAGCATCTTTTGTTCCTTCGATAAACTCAAAATCGGGACACTGTGCATTGAGTTCCTCTATCATATCCGACACAAGCCCCGGAATAATAATCTTTCGGGTTTTGATTGTATTTTTTATATCAAGTTCATCTAAAAATTTAGATACAATTTCAGGGGTGAAAGTTTGCGCCGACCACGCTGTCAGAACACTCATTCCATCAGCCGGAACAATTATCAGATATGTCGGGATGTCAAGATTTTCAAGTTCATTTGCAACCGCAAAATAGGTCAGCGCAAAATTTGTGGTCATGAAAATAATAGAATTTTCATCGGGATTATTGTATTTGTATAGCCCGGAATCAACCTGCAAAGTCTTTTGAGGGTCTGTAAAAATATTGTGCCTTAATGTAATTAATGTTGAAAATAAATCTCTGTCAAACTCTTCAAAAATGAGCATATTTGCATATTTGCACAAATAATAACTTGCTCTTGCGCATTGACTATAAATATCATCATTTTTCATAACGACACAAACAGGCGCAGAACAAGATTCGTCTTTATCCAAAATCGCCTTTTTTCTTGTTTCGATTAAATAATTTTTTGTAGTTTGAAAGTCTTGTTCTTCAATGATATTTAAACCTGATGCTTGTAATTGTTCATAAGAAATTGATGTAATCACAGAATAATTTGTCGATTTGTCATTATTTTTCAGAATAATTAAATCAACCCCAAAAGTTTGTCCGACATGTGTATATTCAAATTCACAAATCTCTTTAATTCTTTGCTCATAATCAGATTTTGTGCAATCAACCATGACTGCTAAAGTCGTGGGATTTATAAAAGTTTTTTCGTGGCGATACAAAACATTTTCGCCCCCGATTTTTAAATCCCCGATTTCAACGGTATTTTGCGGATGTTTTAAACTTTGGCAATAACTTTGCCTTAAATCTTCACAAACATAAGGACATTTATCAATTTCAATCTGCTGTTTTGCAAGTTTAAGGGAATAAACCATACAAGTCGGACAACCACACTCTTTGCAATTACTTTGCGGAAGTTTTTTTGCGGCAGGCATATATTTAAAAATTTGTAACCCTGTCATTTCCATACTACAAAAGCCCCCGAATTACACCAACATTATCGGGGTTTTTGACTACAACAACATTTGCACCTGCTGCCAAAGCACCCGATACAGCAGTGAGTTCTATCATTTTTGCACGCTTTTCACCGCCATATTTTGCTTCTTTTGTCTTTAAAGACTCTAATCCCGCTTCACTTATTAACGGCAAATTCAAATACTCATCATCACTTTCAAGACGAATTTTTTCCATTATACTGTAACCATACTCATACCCGTAACCAAGTCCGCCAATATCAGTGTTCATAAGTATTTTACCCTTGTCTAACCCCATATCTATACACAAAATATTGAGTTCTTTGGCTAAATTTATATCAATCGGTGTTTTTAAGACAACATAATGACCGCCCTCAATGACAAGAGGAATAATATCTTTGTAAGTTTTTTCTGTTACATAAGAAATAATACATTCTCTATCAGCAATTTTGACAAGTTCAGGCAGCAAAATTCTGTCTGTATCATCTTTTCCGCATCCGCAAATCATTAGTGGTTTATCTGTTTTAGGCAAAATATTTTTAAAAAATTCCTTTGATTTTTCAATATCTTCGTCAAATTTAATTGCCAAAATATCACAATCAACACTCTGCAGGTCGGCTTTACCGAGCCGACTGAGAAGCAGGTCAACTTCAACCTGACACACAATCAATTTAGATTCAGTTGTAATATCTATATTATTCTCCATAATTTTCGCCCAAGTCATTGATTTTGTACTTGTCATCTAAATTATACCAGTCTTTTTCATAATATCCTAATTCTGTAAATTTATTAAAGGAAGAATACGGATAATCTTTTGGTGCGACATTACAGTGTTTGACGGAGTTGTAGTGAATATAATCAATGTGTCTGTATAAATCGTTTTCTTCACGAATTGTATGCTCCCAATAACGACGTTGCCAAATACCTTTTTCACGTTTTTTGGTTTTACTTTCCGTCAAATGTAGTGTGGGCAAAGCGTTAGCGTGCCCACAACATTTAATATGAATTGAAAAATAATATTTTATTAAACGAATAATTTCAGGATAATCATGATTGTTATTTAATTTTAAAATTAAATGTATATGATCAGCCAAAATTACGGCAGAATAAATTTCAAACGAATATTTGCTCATTGCATATTTGAATGATGAACGCAATAATTTGATATTATCAAGTAGTATTGGTATGCGATTATTCGTTGCAATAGTAATAAACACATATTTATATTCATCACCAAAGAAACGTCTATATACAGCCATATACGAATTATATCACAAAACGTGGGCACGCTAACGCTTTGCCCACACTACTAACTTAAACATACCTCGTCATAATTTTTTATAAATCAAACCAATAGATATAATGTCGGCATAGCAATGCCGACATTATTAATCTATGAAAAATTACGGCTATTTCTAACTCTTTCCATAATTTGTGCAAATTCCTGTTCATCAATTGTTTCTTTGTCTAAAAGTTCTTTTGAAATTGTTTCGAGCATATCACGGTTTTCGGTCAATAATCTCTTTGCAAGTTCGTATCTTTCTTCAACAATATTTTTAATTTCTTCGTCTATTTCGTAAGCAATTTGCTCGGAGTAATCCCTCTGGTGACCAAAATCTCTGCCCATAAAGACATTTTCCTGATTTTTGCCATAAGCCATAGGACCTAATTTGTCAGACATACCCCATGCCGTAACCATCTTACGAGCAATATCCGTTACATTGATTAAATCCTGCGAAGCACCGGTTGAAACTTCATTTTTGCCGTAAACAATTTCTTCTGCAGCACGACCGCCCAATGATACGGCAATTTTTGCCAATAATTTTGCTTTACTTACATGAACACTCTCATCTTTTGGTCTTGTCCATGTTACCCCCAAAGCCATACCGCGGGGAATAATTGAAACCTTATGAAGTTCGTTTGCATCAGGCAAAAGTTTGTCTATCAAAGCGTGTCCTACTTCGTGGTAAGATGTGAGTTCTTTATCTTTATCAGTCAGAACTCTGCTTTTTTTCTCAACACCCGCTATTACACGGTCAATTGAAACATCAACATCTTCCATACTTATTTTATCTTTATTTTTTCTTGCAGCAAGTAATGCCGATTCATTTAACAAATTCTGCAAATCAGCACCCGTAAACCCCGGAGTACGCTTTGCAAGAATTTTCAAATCAACATCACTATCGAGTTTTTTATTCTTTGCATGAACCTCTAAAATTTGTTCACGACCCTTAACATCAGGAGCATTGATATAAATTTGTCTGTCAAAACGACCTGGGCGCAAAAGCGCATTATCCAAAATATCAGGTCTGTTTGTTGCCGCAATAACAATAATATTTGTATTTGCGTCAAAACCATCCATTTCAACAAGTAATTGGTTAAGAGTCTGCTCTCTTTCGTCATGTCCGCCGCCTAAACCTGCACCACGCTGACGACCGACAGCATCAATTTCATCAATAAATATTATACAAGGCTGATGTTTTTTTGCCTGTTCAAATAAATCACGAACACGGCTTGCACCGACACCGACAAACATTTCAACAAAATCAGAACCCGAAATTGAGAAGAAAGGAACATTTGCTTCCCCTGCAACTGCTTTTGCCATCAATGTTTTACCTGTTCCCGGAGGCCCGACAAGCAACACTCCTTTGGGAATTTTTGCCCCGAGTTTCATATATTTTTCACCGTTTTTAAGAAAATCAACGATTTCCTCAAGTTCTTTTTTCTCCTCATCAATTCCTGCAACATCTTTAAAAGTTGTTTTAACTTTGCTGTCTAAAAGCATCTTTGCTTTGCTTTTACCAAACGACATTGCCTGAGAGCCACCTGCCTGTATGGCTTTAAACATCAATGCAAGAGAAATAATTGCAAAAAGAACAATCAAACCTGTTCCGATATTACCAAGCAACTGCCCTGATTCTTGCGCCTTTTTGACAGTAATATCAGCGCCTGAGGCGTTCAACTTATCCATAAGCGTTTCGTCTTTTGAAGGAATTTGAACTTTATACTGAAACAACGGAGCCTGCCCGTTTGTATTGTCAGGCAATAAAAATGGAGAGTTTGTATTCGTATCTTCTTTTGATTTTTCTTCCTGTTTTGGCTGAGCAGTCGGGACTGCAATAATCATATCGTCATATTTTTCAATACGGGAAAACTCTTTATTTTCGAGCATTGATAAGAATTTTGTATAAGATATTTCTGAAGTATTTGTAACAGGTCCTGTCATAAAAATTGTTGATAAAAACACCGCAACAATAATTGCAAGTATCACATATAACCCCGTTGACTGACTTTTGTTCATAAATATATAACCTTTCCAAAAAATAAAATATAACTGATAAGATTATAACTTAAAAAGAATAAAAAGTATACATAAATAATATTATCGGCAGTAGGTTTTAATTTCGCACTTATTGTTCATTCTTTCTCTTTTCTTGCGATGAAAAGAGAAAGAATGAACCAAGAAAGAGAAAACACGCTATTTCACTGCAATGCCTGACGGCATTGCTCCGCGCATAAGATATTGTAAGTTGGGCTTTCAGCCCAACAAAATAAATGTTGGGGTAGAAACCCCAACTTACGATTTTCACCTTCACCCGAAGTTGTACGGCTCATAAATTCGCCTACTACTGCTCCCTCTCCCATCGGGAGAGGGGTGGGGTGAGGGGTTGATGCGCGCCGTTGTCCTTAGGCGCGCTAAGAGATTTTTGCCGATAGGCAAAAACACATATCACTGCGTTAGCAGTCTTATGCCGCCGTTAGGCGGTATTGTAATCAGCGAAGTTTTCTTTTCTTTGGTTCATTCTTTCTCTTTTCATCGCAAGAAAAGAGAAAGAATGAACAATAAGTGCGAAATTAAAACCTACTGCCGATAATATTATTTATGTAAACTTGTTCTTGACAAATGTGTGCTTACATCCGACAATAAAAACAGTTTAGGGGATATTAAAATTATGGTTAAACAAACTTATTTACATGACAAACATGTAGCACTCGGGGCAAAGATGGTAGATTTTGCAGGATGGCACATGCCTGTTCAGTACACATCAATTATTGAAGAACACAAAACAGTAAGAGAAAATGTCGGAGTTTTTGATGTTTCTCACATGGGCGAAGTTTTTGTATCTGGCAACGATGCAACAGAATTTTTAAACAAAGTCGTTCCGCAATGTATTGACAAACTACCCTATGAAAAAGCAGTTTATTGTCAATTGACAAAAGAAAACGGCGGTTTGGTTGATGATTTGATTATTTATAAAATAGGGATTGAAAATTATTTGATTATCTGCAACGCATCACGAATTGATGAAGATATAAATTGGCTTTCATTAAACGCAAAAGGTCTTGATGTTGAAATAGATAATCAGTCGCATAATTATTCACTGCTTGCAATACAAGGACCAAAAGCGATAGATTTGATGCACAAAATGGGTTATGATATTCAGGAGCAAAAATCTTTTACAATAAAACCTGCAACCATTGAGGGTTTGAAACTTTTTGTTTCCCGTACTGGCTACACAGGTGAAGACGGATTTGAAATTCTTGTAGAAAATGATTTATCCGAATTTTTATGGGACAGAATTTTGGAAAAAGGACAGGAATTTGAAATTAAACCTATCGGACTCGGTGCAAGAGATACCCTCAGACTTGAAGCAGGCTTGCATTTGTACGGAAATGATTTAAACGAAACCACTACACCGATTGAAGCAGGGTTAAGTTGGTCTGTTCCGAAAGATAAAACACAAAATTACAACGGCAAAGATGTAATTATGAACCAAATTCAAAACGGAGTTGAGAAAAAACTTATCGGATTTGAGATGTTAGACCGTAACATTCCGCGTCACGAATATGAGATATATTTTAAAGGTGAAAAAGTCGGGGAAGTTACAAGCGGTGGAGTTGCTCCGACTGCAGGCAAAAATATCGGTATGGGTTATGTAAAGAATTTACCTGAAATTTGCACGGATTCCATTGTTCAAGTTATGATAAGAGAAAAATTACATGATGCAAAAGTGGTCAAAAGACCATTTGTTCAAAAAAGGAACAGAGTATAATTAAAAAGTCAATAGCAAATAGTGAAAAGTGAATAGACCTTTACGAAATTGATTATTATTAAATCGTGCGTTACCACCGATAATGACTATTCACTACTCACTTTTTACTATTCACTAAGATAAGGAGTATGATGATGAGTTACAAAGATGAAATGTATTGCACAAAATCTCACGAATATGTTGTAAAAGAAGACGGGAAATATGTAATCGGCTTAACCGATTATGCTATTGAGCAATTAGGCGATATTGTATTTTTGGAATTACCCTCTGTCGGAGATGAATTTGAAAAAGGTGAAACTTTTGCAAATATTGAATCAGTCAAAGCCGCTTCTGAAATATATATGCCAATCAGCGGAAAAATTGTTGAAATCAATGAAACACTCCCTGATACACCGGAAAAATTAAACGAAGATTGCTACGAAGGCGGATGGCTTGTGAAAATCGAGTCAAATGCACAGGAAAGCGAATTTGATGATTTATTAACTTATGATGATTACAAATCAGAATTGGAATAATTATGAAAAATTTTTTAGTACATAACGAAGAAACAATAAAGCAAATGTGTACCGAAATCGGTATTAACGGTGTTGAAGATTTATTTAAACAAATTCCTCAGGATATAAGAATGAAAGGACTTAATTTGCCTGACGGATTAAGTGAAATGGAAACTCAAAGACAGGTAAAAAAACTTGCCAAAGAAAATAAATCCGACTACATCAACTTTATGGGCGGAGGGATTTATAACAAATTTATTCCTGCCTGCATTAGTCAGGTTGCAAACAGATTTGAGTTTAATACCGCATACACACCCTATCAGCCTGAAATTTCACAAGGCACTTTGCAAATTATGTACGAATTTCAAACAATGATTTGCCGTCTGACAGGGATGGATATTTCAAATGCAACGGTTTATGATGGCGGAACGGCTTGCGCTGAAGCAATTTTAATGGCATGCCGTATTTCAAAGAAATACAAAGTCTGTATTTTAAATTCTCTCAACCCTGAATACAAAGAAGTAATCAAGACCTACACATATTCACAAAATATTGAAGTTGATTGGGTGGATGAAATTCCGCAAAACACTTCCGAATATGCGTGCGTTTTGGTTCAGACACCAAACTATTACGGTGAAATTCTTGAACCTGTTAAAAATGAGGATTGTCTACTTGTTGTTTGCACAGATGTTTCAACACTTTCAATATTAAAACCTCCGAGTGAATACGGTGCAGATATTGTTGTCGGAGATATTCAGACTTTGGGAATACCGATGAACTTTGGCGGCCCAAGTGCAGGGTTTGTGGCTTGCAGGGAAAAATTTATGCGTCAACTCCCCGGTCGTCTTGCAGGAAGAACGGTAGATAAAGACGGTAAGCAAGCATTTTGTCTGACTATTCAGACAAGAGAGCAGCATATAAAAAGAGAAAAAGCAACAAGCAATATCTGCTCAAATCAGGCGTTAATAGGGCTTTGCGCCAATCTTTATCTTTCGGTTATGGGAGAAAAAGGATTTTATCAAGCCGGATATCTGTCAACCTTAAATGCTCATAAACTCGCTGAAAAATTGCAAAATAAAGGAATAAAAGTTTTAAATAAAAATTTCTTCAATGAATTTGTTATAGAAGTTGAGAATTCAGAAAAATTCTTATCCGATTTGGAACAAAAGGGAATTTTGGGCGGAATAAGACTTGATGAACACAAGATTCTTGTTGCCGTAACGGAAATGATTACGGATGAAGATATTGAAATTTATTTACAATAAAACACTGTCAACAAGCGGTTTTATGGTATTTAAAGCATATTCTGTTATATTGTGATTTGTCCAAAAATCGCTACGCTCAATATATTTTTTTACAATTTTTCTTGCATAAGAACCTACGGCAACTGCGTTATAATTTATACCGCACATTTGCGCAAGTTCTGTTGTTTTTGAGTTTGTTCCGCCTGAAAGCATTAAATAGACGGGCAATTTTGCATTTTGCACAATTTCAGCAGTTGCAACAGCCTGTAAAGTCGTTTTGTAATCATCATCTCCTCCGCTCATCGGGAATCCGTCAGCCTGAATTATTGTTGAATAAGGCGCTCTAACATCAATCATTTTTTTTATTCGTTCGATTAACGCTTCATCACCTAATTTTCCTCTGCTGATGCAAATACTTAACATTCCGTCAAAATTATTATTTATATACTTCCATTTTGCAAAAATTTCGTTTTCATCCTGTCCTATCACATGAAATTCCAGACAGTCTATCCCTTTTTTAATAAGTTTAGGCAGGATTTCGTCAAGATTTTTTTCTTCGGGAGTATAAGAAATAGCACCTCTTGGGCAAACCTTCCAGCATCTTCCGCACCCGATACATTTAGATTTTTTTACTTTAGCATAATGAATCGCACCCTGAGGACAAACGGATTCACAAGAACCGCAATTTATGCATCTGTTATAATCTATAACCGCCTTATTACAGTGAGGGTCACTTTTTATGCCTACACTCACGCATATATAAGCATCATAAATATTTGCACTGTGCAATGTGCTTAATACCGCATCAATAACTTCTTCACTTGCCGACAAATCAAAAAATCTGCATCCCGCAATTGCATACAGATACACAAGTCTGCGTATACTTTCCACATCTTCATTCCCTGCTCCGCAAACAAGTTTGAAACAATGTTTTTCTTCCAATAAATCTTTTAACACTGTTATCTCACCATATATTTGTATATAATTTCGGATGCTTTTACAATAAAATCTTTACCCTGCGGTGCATTATGAGGACGATGCGCAAGTATTACAACAATATAGCGTTTGCCTGTCGGAGTAACAACAATTCCTGCATCTCCAAGCACTTTACCTATATCACCTGTTTTGTGATAAAAGACAGAACCTTTGCCCAAACCTGCCTGAATCAGTCTGTCATTATGAACATGACTCATATAATCATAAATTTTATTTCTTGATGCATCAGTTAAAAATTTCTCATTCAGGTCAATGTTATATAACATCTGTGCAATTTCTTTTGCGGTAGAATGATTTGTTCCGCCCATATCAGGAAGCCAAGTATGAATTTCCGTATTTTTTAAACCCCAATCTCTGACAGACTGATTAACCGTATTCATTCCGCCAATTTGGGACATAAGCATATTTGTGGCGGAATTATCGGATTCGGTAATCATTACCTGAGCAAGTTTATCAACAGTAAACGGTGTATTTCCAGCCATATACTGCAAGTTCCCCGATCCCTCACTTCTGTAATACTCCGTCAGAGGAATTGTGTCATCAAGCGCAACTTCACCGTTTTCAATTGATTTAAACAAATCAATTAGAACAGGAATTTTTATTATACTTGCAACCGGATAAATTTTTGAAGCGTTTATATCTACATAATTTTGGGTTTCATAGTCCCAAACATAAATTGCAGGTTTGACCATCGGATATTCTTCCATAAGCCCCAAAAGTTCACCCTGCAAAGACGGCATATTTACACCCTCAGTAATTGAATCCATTTGAGCATCTTTTGAATCCAAGGGATAAGAAAATTTGCGTTCGCCCAAATACCAATTATTTGAAAGATAATTAGTCACAGGGAATGCAACCTGATACAAATTTTGCGAAATATTTTTGTAAGGAATCGGAGCAAATACGGATTGTTTCATTGTACTAAAAGAATAAGGCATAAATATCATCAGTAAACCAAGCACTATCAAACTTGACAAAAGAAAACGCAACGGATTTTTCTTTCTTTTTTGTGCTTTCATTTTGCGTTTACGCATCTGTGAATAACTATATATCTTCCCTGAAGTTCTTACATCAGAAACCATATTTGAAGCGTAAGAAGCATAATTTGAATAATCATAATCCTTTGCTAACTTCGGCATTAAAATCCACCCCTTTTATTGTTCCTGTTACCATTGTAACTTTTGGCAAAAATGAGTGCAAATTTATTACGCAGATTTTACATTATTCATTTGTTTCTTTAAAATAAATTTTTCAACATTAGAGAAAATAAGCGGATATATTGCAGTTACAAAAAATCCCAGCGCAAACATTGACGGTAATCCGATTCTGAAATGAGATTCGTGTATTATAAAATAATTGTTTACCGGATAAAAAATACTATAAAAAATACAAGCCCCAACTATACCTCTTATAACTCTTGTCTTTATACTGTCGCTTTTTGGGTCAAACGGGAAAAATCTTTTGCATAACAATACCCCGTTGACTAATCCCATAACCCAACCGCAGAACAATACGGCAACATATCTCGCATGATACGGATTTACAAGCAATTTCCCGTTTACATAATCCAAAGGATAACTTTTTAAAATTACATACAGTAATGTACCCAAAATTGTCATATCAAAAATTGCAAGCAAATACAAATATCTGTTTTTACTCTTTTTACACCACTTTAAAATATAGTGCATCACAAAAACAAATACCAATCCGGATAACAAACCGATTACAACATCCTGAGGGGTATGAACACCGAGATAAGTTCTTGAAAATGCTATTGTAAGAATTAATAACACAATCAAAGTTGCTATAAACTTTCTTTTTCTCAATAAAAATGCAACCCCGCCCCAACTTGTAGCAGAAATCATACAATGCCCGCTCGGAAAAGAATACCCATGCGCCATTGCAAGAGCAGATGCAACGGGTTTTATCTTGTCACTCAATATCCAAGGTCTATACACACACGCAGAAGTTTTAAACAACTGCATAAATAACAATCCGCACGAATTTAACCCGAATAAATACAATCCCGCTTCAGAATCAATACACCAATAAATTATACTTATTACAAGTGTGGGGATGAGAATTTCGCCAAACATGGTTATATGCAAAAATATATTTTCAAATACAGGTCCTAAATGTGTTCTCAGATTTTGTACCCATAAAAGATAATCAATTTGAGGATTTAACCAATTCGGATCAGATAAAAATTCGTGTATCATAGCAAAAACTCCCCTTCCTACAATCACAATAGCATAAAATCTGAAAAATACAAAGAAAAAAGGCACTGAAATATATTCAGCACCCAAGAAGATTGATTATGATGGATGATTCGATTTAAAATTCCCCTAAATTTTTCCCTGTTATTTAAAATTTTTTTTAACTCAATTTACGCTTTCGTGAGTTATTTATGTTTTCCCAAAATCTTTTGATTTAATATCCCTTACATTTATATAAACAATTTTTGTTTTTAAAAATTGCCTTATTTTTATACATTGTTAAGAAATATTAAAATTAAAATGCATCAAAAGAATCATTAAGCGGATTTTTGAATTTCGTAATATTCGATTGGAACAACAATTTGACGGTATCAACAGGACCATTTCTATGTTTTGCAATAATTACCTCTGACAGTCCTTTTGAATTTGCCTTTATTGCTTCTTCTTCCTCTGATTCTTCGGCTTTTGCATAATAATCCGCACGATAGATAAACATTACAATATCAGCATCCTGTTCGATTGAACCTGATTCTCTCAAGTCTGAAAGCATTGGTCGTTTATCATTTCTGCTTTCAACCTGACGGGATAATTGCGAAAGTGCAATTACAGGGACATCAAGTTCTTTTGCCAAAATCTTTAAACCTCTTGAAATAGCGGAAATCTGCTGCAATCTGTCCTCTTTGCCCGAACTTTCCATAAGTTGAAGGTAATCGATTACAACCAAACCCAAATCTTTTACCTGAGATTTCAAACGTCGCAATTTTGTACGAATATCCGTGAGAGTACAACCACCCGAATCGTCAATATAAATTTTTGCCTGATTGAAATCTTCCATTGCATCAGTAAGTTTTTCCCAGTCTTTTTGAAGCATTTGCCCTGTTTTTACTCTTTGTGAGTCAACTTCCGCATGGGAGCATAACATTCTTTGAACCAGTTGTCCTGCTGACATTTCAAGAGAAAATATACAAACAGGAACTTTTTCATTTATTGCCACATTTTGGGCAATATTTAATGCTAAAGCAGTTTTTCCCATAGCAGGACGAGCGGCGAGAATGATTAAATCCGATTTATTTAAACCATTCAGGAGCATATCAAGTTTGTCGAAACCTGTACGAACACCTGATAATTCATCTTTATGATTGCAACGATATTCTATTTTATCGTATGCACTCAAAACCAAATCTTTTACGGGAACAAGGTCTGATGTTGTTTTGTTTGCACTTATGTCATAAATCAGTTTTTCTGCCTGTTCTATTGAAACATCACTTGGTTCAAGATCATAACCTTTACCTACAATTTCAGCACCGGCACTAATAAGTGCGCGTTTAATTGCTTTTTCTTTAATAATTTTGGCATAATATGCAACATTTGTAGTTGTAATTGTATTTTCAGCCAAATCATTTATATATGCACGACCGCCCACCGCATCAAGTTTTCCGCTGTAATTTAAAACTTCAGAAACAGAAACAATATCTATATTGTCATTGTTATTAAAAAGTTCAATCATTGCCTCATATATATATCTGTGAGCAGGTTTGTAAAAACACCCTGCATCAAGAGAATCCGAAACCTTTGCAAGACAAGACGGATTGACTAAAACTGCACCCAATATTGCTTCTTCTGCCTCTATATTTTGAGGTATTAAATTTTCATCTGTTTCTTTTTTCTTTGCTTTTACTGCCGGCATAATTTCTCCCGTTTGTTTTTACATGATAATACATAAATATTTGTCGGCAAAAAAAGAATTGTAAATCGTTACAAAATTAATTATATGCTATATATCTTTAAAGTATTAAATAACATTTTTATAATATCTATGCAATAAAAGCACTCAATTCTTCAATTCTTTTTTGAGCATAAAAATTATTAATATAATTCAATTTTTGACAATATTTTAACCACATAATTTCAAATTCTACTGCTTTTTTTAGACCTTCTTCCGAATTTGTACCTAAAATTGCATCCGTATCAAATACAATTCTTCTTGTTTCGTAATTTGACAGATATTCTTCTTTTAATAATCTTAAAAAAGTCGTGGTTTGAGGGCGAATTCCGCCGCCGACAACAAAATCTTTTTTATAATCTGCAACTTTTTTAGAAACAATTTTTACAATATTTAGCATTGATTCTGAATTTATGTTATTAAGAGATATACCAAACGATTTTGCCATATCATCTCTGCCAAGAACAATTCCTTTTATAAAATCCGTTTGAGAAGATGAAAGTATATTTTCGAGATTATTGTATGATGTAATTGTTTCTATATTTATATACAAATTTACATCTTTTAAATTTTCACCATATACAATTTTACACCCATCTACAAATTTTTGCAGAGAATACGCAGTTTCAATCATTGGCGCAATTATAGATGTTGCACCAATTTCTTTTGCAATATAAATATCAGTCAGAGCATCGCACCCTCCGACTTTTACAGTAAGATTTAAGCCAATATCAGCCGATAACTGTTTTAATTCACGCAGTTGCGCAACAGTAGTAACCTCAGATGCCATATCGGCACGCAAAGCAACTACACCATATTTTTCTTTTAATTGTTTTATAAGAATTTTTATATTTTTCATAATTTATTTATCAGACAAGTATTTCACAAATTATATTTTTATTCATATTTCTGAGAATATCTTTGAATAATTTATAATCTTCCGAAGAAGTCTTTCCGATACTCAAAACTAAAATTACATCATCAACATTTAGCAAAGCATTTTTAAATGTTTGTGAAATTTCAGCATCAACGGGTACGATATTGTCGAAATTTTTTAGTTGAGAATTTAACGGTTCCGGTAACTGCTCAAATAATATCAATCCTGTATTTCTATCGGATTTTGATAAGAATTTGGCAGATAATTTCTTAAATTCTTTATTTATATCATAAATAACATCCTCGCCAATCATTGAATATGTCAATTTTTTATCGGTCGATTCTTTTACAATAACACCTATTATAGATAATAATATTCCAAAAATTATACCCCAAAAAATGAAAATTAATAATTTTGGAGAATCATATTCCCAATCTCTGAGCATATAAGGTTCTCTTAAAAGAATGACTTTTGAAGAATCAGACATACCCTCAACAAGTTCTGCCCACTCCAATTTTGAAGCGAGTTGAGAAACTCTTGCTGCACTTTCTGAAACATCAATTCTTGAGCGTTCCCCACTTACATATTGTCCTTGGATATTTGAAACCGCATTTTGCGCAGAACGAGAAAAACGGCTCATAGCAGTTAAATTCCCCGCACCTGTAAATGATGTCGAAGGTAAACCTGAAGAATTATTTAAATTTTTATTCAATTGCGCTTTTGCTTTTGCATATTCTGATTTAAGTATTGCTTTATCCGATTTTGATTTTTCATTGTTTATCTCTTTATGCAATGTTATATAATTTTTTACAATAGATTTTACAATATTATATGATTTGTCTTTATGTTTACATTTAAACGAAACAGATATTATATTAGTACCTTTAATATTTTCAAACTTTACTTTCTTTTTAAGAAATTTTTCAGTTGTCCAATACTGTCCAACCTTTGAAGTGGGAATAATATTAAATATTTTTTCATATCTTAAATCGTTTTCTCTAATAACTTTATCAATGATTTTTGGCGACTTCATTATTTCAAGTTCATTTGAAAGCGAATTATTTGCACCTAACATTCCGTACATATTCCCTATTTCTTCTATTGCATAAGGATTTATTTCCATCAAATTGGAATTATTTGTTTTATTTATATATAAATCTGCCTGAACTTTCCATTGTTTTGGCAAAACAAAAGTTAATACAATAAATAATATTAAAACACCTGTAAAAATCTTTGCAATAAAAAACTTTCTGCTCCAAATTGCCATAAAGATATTTTTGAAATTCACATTCAATTCTTCTTCAACTTCATTATATTGTTCCATAATTGCATCCTTTGTATGTTACAATTCTTTTTATCTTAGTATATCATCAACTTTTTGTAAAAAAAGTGCTTTTCTTTTGTCTAATTCTAATTTCCTTGATTGAATAACAGATATTATATCGCTTCTTTTTTCGGTAAGTTCACGATATAAATCAGTGAATTTTTCATAGTAATCATTGTCTTCTAAATTCACTGAAAATCTTTTCTGCCCGTATTGAGCCAATGCACCGACATTTTTATGAACATAGTAATCGGAATACGCAAGACTGATTGCCGGAACATCTTCTCCCATAGCAAAAATAATTGGATGATGTTTCATTGTCAAACACACTTTTGAATCTGCAATTACACGGCGTATTTTTTTGAAGTCCAAATTAAATTCATATACCATTATTCTGTTATTAGGATATTTTTTTAAATAATCGTCGAAAGAATCCGTATCAGTTTGAGTCATTGGTACAAAAACGATATTACAGTTTGTATTATCAAGTACATAATTTACTATTTTATTTATTTTATCAATATAAATTTCTTTTTGTTTTCCTTTCATACCCCAATAATGGAAATTAAGAGTTATATAATTATCGCAATCAATTTGTTTTTCTTCTGATTTTGAACAGTGCAACGCATCATCATGAGTTACAAAATAATTTTCGCCTTTGAGTCCGATTTTACCTAAATCGTTTAAAGAAAATTCTTCATCTCTGACGGTTATAATTTTTACGGATTTTAACCCCCATATTGCAACCATTTTATTAAATAAATTTCCCCAAAGACCAATGGTCTGACCACTCATGACAACGGAAGTATTAAATATTTTACAAAGCCTGCAAATTAACATCCCGTCCCAAAATCTTGACAAAGTTTTACCCGTTAAATATCCTCCTCCGCAAAAATAGAATAAACTTGCCCCTTTTAATAATTGCAAAAAATTTACACTTCGGGAATTTAAAAATAATGTCGGTAAATCATATTTTACCAGATAAGAATTGAATAATATCCAAAGAGATTTTAAT